>OGRO01002071.1_pt1 | contig 16270 bp, 13 predicted proteins | sample 1553451 | NCBI WGS metagenome assembly OGRO01 (sample SAMEA2580021, study PRJEB22360) | human gut metagenome
GCGGGCCGAAGATGCTCATGATGAGGATGATGGAGGCGATGTCCACCATGGGAGATGAGATGAGGAATGAGAACGTGACACCGAGAGGCAGTCCCGCTCGCGTGAACGCGATGAACAGCGGGATGGACGAGCAGGCGCAAAACGGTGTCACGGTGCCTAGGAGTGCACCGGCTATGTTGCCGCCGATTCCCTTGAAGCGCCCGAGGATGCGCTTGCTGCGTTCGGGAGGGAAGTAACTCTGTATATAGCTGATGATGAAGATCATCACGCATAGCAGAATGACGATCTTGATGGTGTCGTAGATGAAAAAATGGATGGTGCCTCCCCACTGGGAGGTGACATCCAGACCGAATGCACCTACGAGCATGGCCACCAGATCCGAGAGCCACTGCATCTTGAGCACCTGGTCCATGAGGAACGAGCCGATTGCCTCCATTGATACTCCGTTCAATACATTGATACATTTCTATATTTGATTAGCAGTATATTCAAACATCGAAATGTGTCAATATGTTTTGCGCCAAAGCAAGAGGCCTATTCCGTGTACACAGTCCACGGAATAGCTCTTGGCCGCCGCGCGCCTTCGCCTTCGGAAGGCTCGCTTCGCTCACGTTCCGGGCGGCATCGTTATGGGGACGAACCTTCCCGAAACGGCACGGCGGCATCGCACGCCTCGCCGCGCTCGGCTACGCTCTTTGCGGGGGATTCCCCGCGCCCCTGAAAGCGTCGGCCGAGCCTCCTTGGAAACCCAACTCGGAAGGAGGCCTCGGCCGACGCGATGGAGCGACACCCCAAGCAGATCCACGTGCGCATGTCCGAAGATGAGGTCGCCCGCGCGAAGGCGCTCGCCCGAAGCCTCGGCATGACGCTCTCCGACCTCATCCGCACGCTCCTGCAGATGCCCACATCCTCGGTCGGGGAAGGCGGCAACCTCATCGTCATAGACCGGGTGACAGCCTTGAAGCTCGCCCGGGAGATGCGGCGGTGGGGGCACCACTACAACCAGGCGGTACACGCCCTGAACGCCATCGCCTACTACCTTCGCACCAACGACATGGACGCATCAGACGTGCTCGAAGAGCTCGACCGAACGTCAGGGAAGCTCGCCGCCATGCAGCCGGGCATCGAGATCCTTGAAACAATCGAGCGTAACGCTGTCCTTATGGCGCGTACCTTGACAGCCGAATGCACTCACACGACCGAACGACCAGAGCAGCGGGAGAGTCAACTCTGCGTTTCGGGGATTCGCATCGTTGGCCTGCAAGACCCATGCGGCCATGATGACCCCGACGCTCCCTCGCTGCACGAAGAAAAGAGAAGGGAGGGTTTATGGAAGTACAGACAGGCGAACTTGAGATAGACGAGGCCAGGCTGCGCGAGGCCGACCCGGACGGGCTCTACCTCTTCATGTTGGAGGAATACCCCTACATGATGACACCCGACCACGTGGCCGCCTTCACTGGCACGACGAGCCAGGAGATCCGCAAGCTTTTGTGCCGCGGGGACATGCAGGGCTGCCGTATCGGCATCCGTTGGTTCATCCCGAAGCTGGGCTTGCTCAACTACCTCTACAAGGATCGCCGCGAGAAGGAAGGCGGCACCCATGAAGAAGCTCCGATGCGACAAACCCTATGACTTGGACGAGGCCCGCAAGAAGAAGGGCCTCCCACGCCGCAAGCGCAAGGACTCGCGCACCACAGCCTACGAGCTGACCATCCGTATCCCCCCAGAGTATCGGGAATGCCTGGGCGGCAAGAAGAAGTTCACCCGCACGGCGTTCGCGCTCAACAAGAAGGAAGACCTCAAATCACAAATCGAGGCCTTCGAGTATGAGAAGAACGCTGAGCTTGAAGAGAAGCTAGGACAACGAGAGGTCGAGCAGCAGGACGAGAGCCCAAGGAAGGAAAAGGGCTCCCGCTCGACCGAAAGCATCGGCGACTATGCGGAACGTTACGTCGATATTCGGAGCAATGGCTCCATCCGCGAGGAGACGCAGCGCAACGAGCGGAACTACTTGCGATACGTCAAAGCTTCCATCGGTTCAATCGCGATATGCGATCTCACTTCCGAGGACATAGAGTTCTGCCTTCTGCAGGTTCCCGTTCTGTCCGAGAAATGGGCTAAAGAGAAAAGGGTCGCGAGGGAGGCGAACCGCAAGACGGCCGATTGGTGCAAACGGTCGCATAGGAAGCTGAAGCCGCTGGCTCCCATACGGGTAGCCGGGCCCGACCTGCAGGCGAAGGTCCTCAAGTTCCTCCGCGAAGTCCTCAACTACGCCTGCGAGAAGGAAGACATCCAGAAGAACGTGGCGAAGGCGAAGTTCCTGACGAGGCTCTTCAAGAAGAGCAAGCCGCTCATCGACCCGTTGATGCCCGACGAGGCCGCCCGATTCCTTAAAGCCGTCGAACTCCTTCCTGTTGGCTTTCTGAAGGTAGCGCTTCTATTGCTGCTCAACACAGGCATGCGGCCCGAGGAGATGCAGGCGGTTCGCCCCGGCAACTTCATCTTCGACGATGCCGAGCCAGTAGTGAACATCACGAGCGTCGTTGAGGGAAAGGGTGCGAAGATCGTGGACTATCCGAAGTCCGACGCCTCCAGGCGCTCGATCCCCCTCGATCTGTACACTGCCGAGATCGTCAAGCAATGGATAGCCATGAAGCGGCAGATGATGGAGGAGAGCGGGCTCAGGTTCACGATGGGTACTCCCTTGATCGGCCCCCTGGACACGCCCTACACTTATAGAACGTTCCATACCTACTGGGAGAACTTCTGCAGGAAAGCGGGTTTCGGCGACATCAGGCCTTATGCCCTTCGCCACACCTTCGCGACGCTGAACCTCGCCAATGGGGAGAACATCAAGACCGTATCCGTGCTCTTGGGCCACAAGAGCTCCGCGTACACGCTCGACCTGTATGCCGGATACGTGCCCATGACTGGTGTCGGGTTGGGCATCCGCTATATGAATTTCCTTAGATCCTACGATATTGCCGCTTAATGGAATATTCATCGGGTTTGTTTTGGAGTACGGATACCTTGGGTTATAATCTGCTCACATCGCGGGTGTAATTCAATGGTAGAATTCGAGCCTTCCAAGCTCGCAGCGCGGGTTCGATTCCCGTCACCCGCTCCATCGAACATTCCACAAAAGCCGTCACTCCGACGGCTTTTCCACTCTTTGAAAGCCTTTAGCGGCCATTTGAGTTTTACCGCGTTTTTCCCGTACTTTGTCCAGTACGTTTGCTAGAATGAAATCCCAGAAGTAAAATGAGCGAGGTCAGAAGGGATATTTGGACTCTATGCGACTTCGGAAGGCATAGGCCTTCCAAGCTCATGAGGTGGGTTCGACTCCCATCGCCCGCTCCAGACACCTGCCAACGGACACCGTGTGGTGCCCGTTGCTTTTAGGGGAAGAGGCTCACCATGAAGCGCGTCGTAAGCATCCAGGACATCTCTTGCGTTGGAAAGTGCTCCCTCACCGTCGCCCTGCCCATCATCTCGGCCATGGGTGTCGAGTGTGGCATCCTTCCCACGGCCGTTCTCTCGGTTCACACCGCCTTCAAGAGCTTCACTTTCGATGACTTGACCGACCAGATCGAGCCCATCTCCCAGAGCTGGATTGACAACGGGGTTGACTTCGATGCCATCTATACGGGCTACCTTGGTTCCTTCGAGCAACTCGAGCTCGTAAGCCGCTTCTTCGATCGTCACAGGGAAGACGACACGCTCATCTTCGTCGACCCGGCCATGGCCGACAACGGCGCGCTCTACAAGGGCTTCACCCCCGAGTTCGCCCGGGCAATGGGCACGGTGGTCTGCTCCAAGGCCGATATCATCGACCCCAACATCACCGAAGCCGCATTCATGCTCGGAGCCGAGTACAAGGAAGACGGCACGTACGACGAGGACTACGTGCGTGACCTTCTCCAGGGGCTTGTTGCCCTCGGTCCCAAGAAGGCGGTTCTCACCGGCGTGAGCCTCGAGCCGGGCAGCTGCGGCGTCTACGGTCTTGATGGCCAGACCGGTGAGTACTTCTCCTATTTCAACGAGCTCGTTGACGCGCGTTTTCACGGGACGGGCGACGTCTTCTCCTCGACGACGGTCGGTGCGTTGATGAATGGTTTCGAGCTTGACGAAGCACTGGCCGTGGCAGCCGATTACACCGTCGCCTGCATCAAGGCGACCATCGCCCAGCCCGACCACAACTGGTATGGCGTGGACTTCGAGACTGAGATTCCCTACTTGCTCAAGCTCATCGGCAAGTAGCCTCCACTTCTTATTTCTCGTCACGCATCGCGCCGGAGGCCTTGCGTTGCAGGAATGCGAGCAAACCGAACGTCGCGCTCCCGATAAGACAGCAAGCCAAAAGCATCCACGCTGTCGAGTCGCCCGTTTTTGGCAAGAATCCAAGTAGCTTGGATTCCGGTGCATCCGGCGGTGTGACAGGTATTGTGGGTTTCACGGTTACGGTCTGGTTCTCGTCATGGATATCGGCGTGCTCTGCCATGAGCGTGTCGTCGGCGAAGAGTCGCTCGAAGACAACGAGCTTGGTGTCATCTTCCAGAAGTGTCGTGTCGACCTCAAACGAGATATCGACGCTCCCGTGTGAGGCTTCGGGTGTGAAAGCGAGATGGGCGGTAATGGGGTTTCCGAAGGCATCGCGTGCGGGTATTCCCTCGATTGTCCCGTCATCGATCATGAGCGCGCCGTCGAGCTCGTAGCTCTCGCCGACGATGAGACCAGTGAACGAGACCGTATCGATAATGGTCGCAGGTCCGTCGCCTTCGACGTCCTTGTCGTCATCAGCGGCATCTGATGCGGAAGTCTTGATATGTGGTGGCGCAAGGTTTACCGCTTGGGCGGTGTTCTCGTAATCGGCATGCGTTGCGATGAGCTTTCCATCACGGTAGAGCTCCTCGAAGATCACCACCTCCTGCTCTTCGGAGCTGTTCGACGCATCGAAGGAGAAGGTGACGTCAACGGTTCCGCTTGGCTGGTCGGGGGTGAAGCTGCGTGTCGCCTGTACTGTTTGCCCCTGTGCGGTGAGCAGGGGCGATTCTGCCTTCTTGTCCATAAGCGTACCTACGAACTCGTATGTGGCGCCAGGCTTCAGGCCTTCGTATGAGACCGTGTCGAGAATCCGCGTCTCCTCATGTGCGGCGACGATCTTGTCGCCGTCGAGCGTATCGCTCGCGAATGTTTCGATGGCGGGAGGGATCACGTTCACCGTTTGCTCTTCGTCATCTATATCTTCGTGCGCGGCGACCTCTTCGTCATCGCGGTAGAGCCTCTCGAAGACGACGAGTTCGTGTCCGTCTTCGAGCAGGCTCGCGTCAAAGGCAAATGAAAGCGTCGTATTCCCGTCTGCATGTTCTGCGATGAAGTCCGTCTGTGCGATGACCTCTTGTCCGTTTGCATCAACGAGGGCCTGCCCGCTTGTCCTGTCCATGACTCGACCAATGAGCTCGTAGGTACATTCGGGCGCGAGTCCCCTGTAGCTTACGGTGTCAACAATCATGGCGTCTACATCTCGCACGATGCTCTTGGCGCCATCTTCGGATGTTGCCGTCGTCGAAATGGAGGGCTTGGTGACCGTGACTGTTTGCCGCATGCTCTCGATGTCTTCGTGTGAGGCGATTTCGACCCCATCGCGGTAGAGCTTCTCGAAGACGACGAGCTCGCTTCCCTCGTCTACGACGGTTGCATCGAGCGTGAAGGAAAGCTCCACGAGCCCCGAGCTGGTATCAGGCGTGAACGCAAGGCTGCTTTCTATTGGCGATTCGTTCCTGTCGAGCAGTTGCTTGCCCGTCGCCTTGTCCATGACGCTACCTGTGAGCTCGTAGCTCTGCCCTGCCTTGAGGTTGTGGTACGAGACCTCGTCGATAATCGTGACATCCCTATCGCGCATGACTTGCTTGGAAATGCCGTCTGAGCTCGCCCCCGTCTGGATGATGGGCGGCTCGATGACAATTGACTGGTCGGCGCTGTTCAGGTCAATGTGACTCGCAAGATAGCGTCCATCGCGATAGAGTTCCTCGAAGACGACGGTCGCCGTCGATGTCGTGATGTTCGATGCGTCGAAGTCGAAGACCACGTCGGTACTCCCGCTTTGCTCGATGGGCGTGAACAGGTGCGTTGCGGTGACAGGCCGGTCGAAGGGGTCGAGTATGGGCTGCCCCGTCCTCTTGTCTACGAGCGTCGCTTCGAGCGTGTACTCCCTTCCTACCTTGAGGCCCTTGTACGAGACCGTATCGACAACGTGCGCGTGCAAGTCGGCGGCAACGCATGAGTCGCCATCCTGCGAATCGGCAGCGTGCGTCTGCAGCGCCGGCGGAAAGACGCTCACGGTTTGTCCGGTGTCATTGAGGTCCTCATGACTCGCGATGAGAACGCCATCACGCGTGAGGCGCTCGAAGACCACGAGCTTCGTACCCGGCTCGAGTTCGCAGGCATCGAGGGTGAACCTCATGTCGATTGAGCCTGAAGGTGCTTCGGGATTGAATGATATCGTCGATGTGACCAGGCCGTCCGGGCCCTGGAAGGGTTGAGCACTTGCGTAGTCCATGACGATGCCTGTTAACTCGTAGTTTGCTCCGGGTGTGAGTCCCGTGTACGTAACGCGGTCAATAATGGTCGTATCGACATCCCCGGTGAGCAGCGAATCGCCGTCGAGTCCATCCATTGCGCTCGTTGCGATTGTGGGCTGTACGATCGTGACGGTCTGGGAGCTGTCGTCAAGGCCCTCGTGTTGTGCGAGAAGGCGGCCCTTCTCGAATAGCCGCTCGCACACGACGACGCATGCGCCGTCCTCCATCCGTGCGGCATCGAAATCGAAGCCGAGTTCGATGTTTCCAGAGCTGGCTGCTGCGATAAACGTGAGCGAGGAGGAGATGGCATTGCCTTCGCGGTCGCATAGCTTCTCGCCGCTTGCCGCGTTGACGAGATAGCCTTCGAGTGTGTAGGTTTGACCGGCCACGAGTCCGCTGTATGCAATGGAATCGACAATTCTGGCATCCGTGTCACGACTCACGAGCTTGTCACCATCAGCGGCATCGCGTGCCGTCGTCGCCAGGGTTGGAGTCGTGTTGCCCACGGTTCCCAGGTCGATCGTCCTTGACTGCGCGGCATGCGCATACGCTTCGAAACGGACAAGCGCCTTGTTCACATTGGCTTGCACGGGAAGCTCCTCGAAGACGTACTTGCCTGTCACGCTATCCGGAAAGGCGCCGAACGAGTTGTCGGGCGCTATCCAGCTTCCGTCTTTGGCGGTGCCGAACCATGTGCCGGCACCGTTGTCCAGGCGGCTCTCGTCTACAAGGTAGCTTCCATCTCCACGTACGGTCACGGCCGCGTCGTTGGCGTTTGTCCGCGTCGTGTGGAATGCGCGCGCAGCGCTCGAGTCGAACATGCCGTTTGCGTCCGTGACGATGACGTGTCTTTCGATTAGCGAGCCGTCGTCGGCAATGCGCGAGACCATGAAGGGAATGTCCCTCATGGGTCGCTGCGTGTCCATGTCCCGCTTGGCGAAGGAGAGGTCGTGGCGAATTGGCGTTTCCTCGACGATGAGGCCGCCATGTGCGAGCTCCTCGCACGAGATGTCGTATTCGCCCGTGCCACTCGCCGTGACGACGAGCGTCTGTGGCTTTGCATCGGAGGGAGGTTCGTAGGAGCCCGGCGCGCTCAGCTCGCGAATCGAATACGTTCCCAGCGGAAACAGCGCCTCCCCCGTGTCGGGATTGCGATACAGGGCATCGCCGGAGACGAAGCAGCCAGAATCACGCAGGTCGACCTGGCCCTCGCCGTTGGTCACGAACTTCCATGTGCGCGTCGCGCTTCCCGACGTGGCGCCGCCCGTATTCGCGAAATACCTCACCTCGAACAGGGCGCCTGCCATGTCCGCATCGCCCGAGGGAACGGAGCTCTTCGTGAGCAGGTCGTGCTTCTGGATGAGGATTTCGGCACGCGAGGCGATCGGAGTGTCGGTGATGTCGTTCTGGTCCACGTCGCCGGCCGCGTTCGCGGTGTCGTGCAGCCAGCTGACCTGCCCGCCGGCGACCTGGCAACTGTAGACGGTCGGATCATGCGCGTAGCCCGTCCCGGCAACCGAGCTCGCCTCCTCGCGGATGAAATACGTTCCCATGCGGATCTCGTCGACCTGCGCGTACCCGCTCTCGTCGAGCACGAGGGCCCTGCCCGTGTCGCTTGCCGCGTCGCAATTCCGGTCCGTGTAGATACCGTAGGTGATGCCTTCCATGGTGTAGATCGGATTGCCGTCCGTGATGCCGGGATTTGCGGATCGCTTGTTCATCTTGATGGTGCCGTACGGGTGGTAGGCCGAGCTCGCGGCTATGGTCTGGCGACTTCCGCCGTCGATGAGGTAGGTCTCGAAGTTCGGGGGAATCTCGCCAGAATGGCGCAACGCGACGCGTCCGAAGGCCCCCTCGTTGACGACGCTGCCATTGTCCATGTCGAGTCCCGTCACGTTCCACTCGATCCAATACCTGAAGTTGTCTCCCGCGCCATAGCAGGCCTCGTAGAGATTCGAGCAATAGGCGTCGGAAAGAAGGATGTGCGTCGCCAGGTAGTAGTCGTCATCTGACATCGGCACGCCGTTCCAGTTCGTGGCGGGCCACATGCTCGCATCGAAGCCGGGACCGCCGTAGCCAAACCACAGGCCCGTCCTCAACTCGTATTCCCTCCCGGTGGGAATGCTAAACGCGGCTTTGGCGTATTGACCCTCTGGCGGCGAGTTCTTGGCAGGTTCCACGCAGTACGCGGTTGCCTCCCCCTCGCCATCGTTCACCTTGAATATGTGCGTGTTCCACGCGCCGTCCGTGTACTCGATGTTGCCGACTTTCCAAAGGGTCACGCTCGACCCCGAAGCCAGCGCGCGTTGCGCGATTGGCGCACCGGCGCAGGGCATGATCATGGCGCATACGAGCAGCAAGGTGCATGCGATGCCCCGCACCCTCTTCAACGCGCTTGCATACTCTCCTGTGTGCCATGAGTCCTTCTGCATGCCTTCTCCTTCGTCTGCTCGGCCGGCGGATCGCTGCCGGCGCTTGTGGGAATCGCCATGCTATGTCCATTCCGTCCGGGTCAACCACCCCGACAATCTGGACGAATGCCGACCGTTTTCCGGGCGGGATCCGCACGTGATCCGACATCTCCCGCTCCCGGGCACGCACATGCGCTGCCCGCGTGTTGCCATCGACAGCGTTGCGCGGCCGGGCCTTCGGTTTTTCCGGAGGAGCTGCGCTATACTCTGCTCAGCACAATGCTTTCCGCACGATACGCAAGGAGCGTCCATGGGTGCTGTACCAGTCATAACGGTGACCGGATGGTCCAATTCCGGCAAGACGACGTTTGTCACCCGCGTCGTGGGCCTGCTCACGGACATGGGGGTCCGCGTCGGCGTCATCAAGCATCACGGGCACAAGACGGGAGGCGTCGACGTCGAGGGCAAGGACTCGTGGAAGTACGCGCAAGCAGGCGCGAATCCGGTCGTGCTCAGCGCTTCGGACCAGTACGCCATCTTCGTGAGCACGCCGCAGGGCGAGCTGACGCGCGATGAGCTCGTCGCCAAGATTGCCGATGACGTGGACATGGTGATCGTCGAGGGCTTTCGTGCCGAGGCCGACGGGGCCGTCGAGGTCTATCGCACGGCTGCCGGTCATCCCGACCCCAAGCTCGCGCCTGACGAGCGTCTGGCCCTCATCACCGACAACGACGAGCTTGCGGCCCAGGTGCGTTCCGAGCAAAAGCCCGTGTTCGGCCTCGACGATTTCGATGCCGTGGCACGGTATTTCCTCGACCTCGCAAACATCGACGTCGACAAGCTATAGTACCCCGCGACGAATCTCTACGAGGGAGCCACATGAAGGACAACTACGGGCGCAAGATCGACTACCTGCGCATTTCCCTGACGGACCGCTGCAACCTGAGATGCATATACTGCATGCCCGAGGAGGGCGTTCCGTTTCGTTCCCACGAATCGGTCCTGCGCATCGAGGAAATTGCCGACTTCACGCGTCGGGCGGTCAAGGCGGGCATCCGCCGCGTACGCCTCACCGGCGGCGAGCCGCTCGTGCGCAAGGGCGTCGTGGACCTCATCCGCGAGATTAACGATATTCCGGAGATCGAGGACATATCGCTCACCACCAACGGCATCCTGCTTCCCAAGATGGCCCCGGAACTCAGGGAGGCGGGGCTCACGCGCGTCAACATATCCCTCGACACGCTCGACCCGACGCAGTTCAGCTACGTGACCCGCCTGGGCAAGATCGAGGACGTGTTCGCCGGCATAGATGCCGCCTTCGAGCATGGCTTCGATCCCGTCAAGATCAACGCCGTCGCGGTGCGTGGCCTCGACCAGGACTTCTTCGCGTTCGCCAAGTTGACGCTCGACAGGCCCCTGCACGTACGCTTCATCGAGTACATGCCGGTGGGCGAAAGCTCGGGCTGCTCGGGAGCCGGGTGGACCGAAGACGATATCATCCCGGCGAGCGAAATCATCGAGCGCATCAACGAGGGCGCGGCCGCGGCCGGCATCGGGCCGCTCGAGCCTGTGGATGACGAGAGCCTTCCCTCGGGAGCCGGGCCCGCCATCTACTACAGGCTCCCCGGTGCCCAGGGTACGGTCGGCTTCATTAGCGCGATGTCCAACCATTTCTGCGCTTCGTGCAATCGTCTGCGGCTCACGTCGGACGGAAAGCTCCGTCCCTGCCTGTTCAGTGACAGGGAAATCGATGTCATGGGTCCCATCCGGGCAGGGGACGAAGGGGCGGTTGACGAGGCGATCAGGGAGGCCATCGGCATCAAGCCCGATGAGCATCACGAGGAACGCGGCACGGAGCGCCGCATGAGCCAGATTGGAGGCTAGACGATGACACAAGATAGACCGGGCGGCCTTTCGGCTGGCAATTCCGAGAACGACATGGCACGCGACGGGCAGCTAAGCCATGTCGACGAGAAAGGCGTCGTGCGCATGGTGGACGTATCGGCAAAGGCCGACACCGAACGCCAGGCGATTGCCGAGGGCTGGATCTTCATGCATCCGGACACCCTCGCGATGATCACGGACGGCACGGCCGCGAAGGGAGACGTGCTCGCCTGCGCGCGCGTCGCGGGAATCATGGGCTGCAAGCAGACGAGCTCGCTCATTCCCATGTGCCATCCCCTCAACATCACCAAGTCAAAGTGCGAGCTCGAACCCGTCATGCCGGACGAGCGCGAAGACGGTCGCGTTGGCATACACGCGACCATGACCACGGGCGTGACCGGAAAGACCGGCATCGAGATGGAGGCTCTCACCGGGGTGAGCATCGCCCTGCTCACGGTTTACGATATGTGCAAGGCGGTCGACCGCGGCATGGAGATCTGCGACGTGCATCTCGTCCGCAAGGAGGGCGGTCGCACGGGATTGTGGACGCGAGACTAGGGACGGTACGGACCATGGACATCAAATTCGGAATCGTGACCTGCTCGTCGACGAGGAGCATCGACGAGGACACGGCGGGCGCCCGCCTCGAGGAGCTCATCGCCGAGCAGGGCTGGACCACGTTGTCGCGCGTGGTCGTGAAAGACGACGTCGACACGATCGCGGATGCGATCGTGGCCTGCTGCGATGCCGGTGCGGACGTCGTGTTGACCTGCGGAGGCAGTGGCCTCTCTCTTGCCGACGTCACGCCCGAGGCGACGCGCAAGGTCTGCGATCGCGAAGTTCCCGGAATCGCCGAGGCGATGAGGGCCTACTCCATGGCCAAGACGCATCGTGCGATGCTCAGTCGCGCGATTGCCGCGCAACGCGGGCGCGTGCTTGTCGTCAATCTGCCCGGATCGAAGAAGGCCGCCGAGGAGAACTGGGAAGGGGTCTACGACCAGTTCGACCATGCGGTCTCGATGATGGCGGGCGAGGGACATGCGTAAGCGCGACGCCGAATACCACACGGGAAGGCTCAACATTTCCTGTCCTCCCTCTACCAAGGACGCCATCGCGGCCGATGCGACGGCGCATGGACAGTCTATCAGCCAGTTCATGCTCGGCATGTACAAGGCGAGTACCGAGGCGGGGTCATCGGCCCACCTCGCGCGCATGGGGCTCGACCTCGTGGGTCTCAAGAAGCGGCTCATCGACGTCGACACGCGCCTGCGCCGTTCGCTTAACCGGGCGCAAGGACCGCTCGATCCCGCCGTGCAGGAGAACCTCGCACGTCTCAGGCGCCTCGAGGACGAGATTGACATCACACTACGCGAGACGATTGCCGCGGTGAAGGTCATCAAGAGGCGCGAAGAGGAAACCGGCGCCTAGCGGCAAGACCAGACGCCCACGCGCGTTTTTGCGCTAGAATGTCGTTTCGAGCGCGCCCTTAGCTCAGCAGGATAGAGCATCGGACTTCTAATCCGGCGGTCGGGGGTTCGAATCCCTCAGGGCGCGCCAGATTTCCCGTTTGCGCGCCTTTGCCGGCTGCCGTATGCCCTTTCGCAGGTCACGTAAATCATCCGAAATGCAATATATTCGTGACCTCGCTATTCAGAAGTGTTATAGTGCCCCCACGATGCAAGATCCCATTTCGAGGAGGATGGAAATGCCTTTACCCAAGATGACTGATGAGCAGCGTGCTGCCGCACTCGAGAAGGCTAAGGAAGCTCGCGCCAAGCGTGCCAAGCTCAAGGAAGATATCAAGTCCGGCAAGCTCACGCTCACTAAGGTTCTCAACAGCGACGATGAGATCACCAAGAAGACCAAGGTCCTGCAGATCCTCGTCTCCCTTCCCGGCGTTGGCAAGGTGACCGCCCAGAAGGCCATGGAGGAGATCGGCATTGCCGAGAACCGCCGCATCGGTGGCCTGGGCTCCGCTCAGAAGGAGAAGCTCATCGAGCGCTTCGGCAAGTAATCCTGCCGCCACAGTCTGGATGTGTTGGCCCGTCAGCCCTAGGTTGACGGGCCTTCTTCTATCCGGGAACAGGTTGCGCGGTTCACAACATCACAGCATCTACAGATTCGCTCCATATGCGAGATGCTAAACTCATGCAAGCGCATCGAAGGGGAGATATGAATTCACGTGAGTTGATCGTCGTCAACGGCCGGCGTCCCGTCTCGGGGACGGTGGAGGTCCGCGGCGCCAAGAACTCGGTTCTCAAGCTCATGGCCGCCAGCGTGATGGCGTCTGGAGAGACGCGCATCGGCAACGTGCCGTTCATCTCCGATGTCGACGTCATGAGCGACGTGCTCACGACCATCGGTGCGTCCGTGACGCGTGAGGAGGGCTCCCATTCCCTCTCCATAGACACGCGCGAAATCAACTCCTACAAGACGCCCTACGAGCTCGTTGCCAAGATGCGCGCCTCGATCTCGATCCTCGGACCGCTCATCACGCGTTTCGGACGTGCGGTCGTCGCGATGCCGGGAGGGTGCCAGATCGGCTCGCGCAAGCTCGACATGCATATCGCCAGCCTCGAGGCCCTCGGCGTCCAGTTCGAGATAGACCACGGCTACCTCCACGCGAGCACGCCCAACGGCCTGATCGGCGCCGAGGTCATCCTCGATTTCCAGAGCGTGGGCGCGACCGAGAATCTCATGATGGCGTCCGTGTGCGCTCGGGGAACGACCGTCATCCACAACGCCGCCTGCGAGCCCGAGATCGTCGACCTCGCCGACTTCCTGATTTCGATGGGCGCGCGAATCGAGAATGCGGGCACGCCGGACGTGATGGTCCATGGCGTGGACGAGCTCCACTCGACATCCCATATGACGGTGGGCGATCGCATCGAGGCAGGGACCTTCCTCGTGGCTGGTGCCGCCGCGGGCGGACCCATCACCGTCAAGGGAGTCAATCCTGATCACCTGGGCCTTGCCCTCAAGAAGCTCCATCAGATGGGTGCCGACCTGTTCATCACCGATGACGAGATCACCGTCGAGCGCAAGGGCGACTTGCGCCCCGTCGATATACAGACCTTGCCGTTTCCGGGGTTTCCCACCGACTTGCAGGCACAGTTCATGGTGCTTTGCGCGTTGGCGAACGGTAACTCCATCATTACCGAAAACCTCTTCGAGAACCGGTTCATGTTCGCCGCCGAGTTGGCGCGCATGGGCGCCAACATCCGCATCGACGGGCATCACGCCCTCGTCAATGGGGTGAGCCACCTTTCGGGGGCTCCCGTCAACTCGACCGATCTCAGGGCGGGTGCCGCGCTCGTGATAGCGGGCCTCGTCGCCGATGGCGCCACGTTCGTCGATAGCATCCATCATATCGATCGCGGGTACGAGGACTATGTCGGGAAGCTCGAGGCCCTGGGTGCCGATATCGAGCGCGTCCCGGCGCAGGACCTGAGCCTCTAGCGTTTTCCCGGAGCAAACCGTGTCGTACTATCGCAAAAGAGGCGGGCTTGACATCAACGGCGCCGGTTCGCGTCGTCGCAAACCGTCCGGGGCCTCCCACTTTGGCCAGTCCCGTCTATCGTCCAAGGCGCAATCGAGGGCCGCGCGCGCATCGGAACGGGCAGCGCTCTCCCGTGCCGCAAAGGGGCGCGGCACCTATATCCACCCGTCGGGTTTCGGCAAGCGCGATCCCATCCAGACGCGAAAGACGCTGCTCACCGTCGTGATCGTCGGCGTGATCGCCCTCGCTCTCGCCACTGCCGTCGGTGTGCTCGTCTACCAACAGACGGCTCGCAACGCCCTCAAGCCGGTACTCGACACCCAGGCGATTTCCCAGCAGCTCACGCCCGTCGAATCGAGTGACGAGCTATTCTGGAACGTGCTCGTCCATACGGACGCCTCGTCTGCCGAGGAGGGGCGCGGGGCGCTCGTCGACCTCGCGTTGGTCTGCGTCGATCCCGATAACGTCACGCTCTCGTTCTTCTGGATTCCCGTCAACACGCGTGTCTACATCGACGGCACGGGGTACAGCAAAATCGAGGACGCCTTTGCCGATGCGCATGAAAGCGGCATCATCGCCGCGGTCAAGAAGCTCGCCAACGTGGACATCACGCACTATATAGAGATTAACGATGCGGGGCTGACGAGGCTCGAAAGCCAGCTCGCTCCACTGTCCGTCGATCCCGCGACGGCGGGCAAGGAAGCGCTTACCGACGCGATCTGCCGCAGGCTCTTCGGGTCGAGTACCGAGCAGATGTCCGCGCGCGTCGACAGCTTCGTGGCATGTCTCGCCACCGATGCCTCGACCGAGGACGTGACGCAGGTCTTCCGCGCCCTGCATGGCATCAACGTAGATACCTCGTGCTACGAGGAGGAGATGCCCGCGACGGTGGAGGAGATCGGCGGCGTCCAATACAGCATCTGCGATGCCGACACCTGGAACACCATGGTCTCGCGTGTCGCGAGTGGCATGTCGCCGGTGGCGAGCCCCTCCGAGGTTGACACCAACAAGGTCACGCGCGAGAACTGCACCGTTGCCGTGTGGAACGGCGTGGGAGTGTCGGGCGTGGCGAACGACTGCACCAACGAGCTCAAGAAACTCGGATGGAACGTGATCAGCACCGGAAACGCCAGCCAATTCGTCTACGACGAGACGTTCATCGTCTTCAAGGACACGGATGACGAGGCGGCCGCCCGCTTGCTCGCGGCCGATCTTGGACAGGGACGCGTCGTGCGCAGCTACGCTCGCTACAGCTATACGGGAAACCTGCTCGTGGTAATCGGCAAGGATTACAAGCCGTACTAGCGGTTGGAAAATAATTTCGAGAAACTTCGAATTGGCGCTTGACACCCCTTTGGGCGATGCGTAATATACCAACTCGCGCCGCAACGAAGGGCACCATGTTCGAGGCGGATAGGGGCAGGTCAGAAGACAAGTTCCTATCGATGGCAAAGAAGGAATTCTTCAAAAATTTTTGAAAAAATTTCAATTTGCTATTGACGCAAGAAGCGAAGAAGCGTAAAGTACATCTTCGCGCCGCTCGTGAGGCTTTGCCTCGATGCGGCAGGGACGGTCTCGAAAAGAGCCCGTCTCGGAACCTTGAAAATCGGATACTGTTTAGACGAAAAGTGATACAAGCCAACGAGTTCTTTGAATGATCACATGAAGGAACCCGCCTCGGTCAGATACCGAGGAAATCCTTAAAAGAATTCTAAAAGACGGCTCCTCTCTTTCTACCGAGGAGTCGCATCCGGAAACCGGCTATCGCGAGAGCGAATAGCCAAACCACCGGAATCAGATAAACCGTTCTTGATGCAGGCTTTGCCTGCTTTTGAATGGAGAGTTTGATCCTGGCTCAGGATGAACGCTGGCGGCGTGCTTAACACATGCAA
>OGRO01002078.1_pt1 | contig 16230 bp, 20 predicted proteins | sample 1553451 | NCBI WGS metagenome assembly OGRO01 (sample SAMEA2580021, study PRJEB22360) | human gut metagenome
AACCAAGACTAATAATCTAAAATCAAAAGAAAAAGACCATTTCTAGCCTTAATTTCTAAAATTTAATTCTTTCTTGAACATATTTGATTGCTTCATCAACTGTTAAAGAAATTTGTTCCATAGTATCCCTATTTCTTAAAGTTACAACGTCATTTTCTAAAGAATTATCGTCAACAGTTAAACACCATGGAGTTCCCATTATATCTTCTCTTCTATAACGTTTACCAATAGATCCTGCTTCATCATAATCACAATTAAATTCTTTTCTTAAAGTTTTATAAATTTCTCTTGCTTTTTCACTATGATATTTCTTAATTAGAGGTAACACAGCAACTTTATATGGAGCAATAGCAGGATGTAAACTCATAACTTCTCTTATTTCACCATCATCCAATGTTTCTCTCTTATAACCATTAAATAATAATGCAAGAACTAATCTATCAGCACCAACAGTTGATTCAATAATGTAAGGAATAAATTTATCATTTGTTACAGGATCAACGTATTCCATCTTTTCACCACTATATTCTTGATGTCTAGATAAATCATAGTTAGTTCGATTATGTGTACCATTTATTTCTCCCCAGCCAAATGGGAATTTATATTCAATATCACATGCTTCTTTGGCATAGTGTGCAAGTTTTTCATGATCATGGTATCTAAGCATATCACTTGGAATACCTAAATCTACAAAATAGTTTTTTGCATAATCTTTAAAATACAAATATAAATCATGATCATCTTTCGGATTACAAAATGTTTGATATTCCATTTGTTCAAATTCAATAGTTCTAAAAGTAAAATTACCAGGAGTTATCTCATTTCTAAATGCCTTACCAACTTGACCAATACTAAAAGGTAATGTACATCTACTAGTTCTCTTAACATTTAAATAGTTAACATACTCTCCTTGCGCATTTTCAGGTCTTAAATAAATTAAACTTTGATTATCAACAACTACACCTCTATTAGTCTTAAACATTAAATTAAAATCTCTTAAATCTGTAAAATCACATTTTCCACATTTTGGACATGGAACTTTATTAGATTTAATATAATCCATCATTTCTTGTTCAGTCATTGCATCAACATCTACATTTGAATCATAGTCAGCTATTAAATTATCAACTCTATATCTACTCTTACAACCTTTACAATCTATTAAAGGATCACTAAATGATTGAACATGACCAGATGCTTCCCAAACTCTAGGGTGCATTAAAATTGATGCATCAACCTGATAAGCATTATCTCTTTCCTCAATAAATCTTTTTTTCCAAGTAGCCTTAACATTATCCTTTAAAACACTTCCTAATGGACCATAATCCCACGTATTTGCAAGACCTCCATAAATTTCACTACCTTGGTAAATATAACCATATTGTTTACATAAATTAACAATATCTTTCATTGTAATTTCTTCCATAAATCCTCCTAACAAAAAAAGAATTCTAATATAACATAGAGACGAGTAATTCCCGCGGTTCCACTCTATTTATTCTTATATAAGAATCCCTTTCAATTTCATAACTGATAGGCTTTCCAAACCCGTCCTCGTTTAACAATTTAGATTATACAATATTTATTATTGTTTTTCAATTATTCTTTTAAATTTAACATCACTATTTTTAATATATTCATCTATTAACTTACTTTGTTCTTTTGTTTCAGCATAAGCAGTTATTGCTAAAGTTTTCTTCCAATCTTTTGTATATCCATCTGTTGTTAAATTAGTAATTTTATTTCCCTTAAGCCAATCTCTAAATTCCATCATTACTTTCTTATCATCATTAAGGATAATATTAACAAATACTCTATCTTTAGAAAATTTATTACTTATATATATTGCTAAATAAGTACCAAATCCACTTGCAATACTTATTATATACATAGTTAAATCTCCACCTTCAGTAACAGCATTAATTAACTTATAAAATATTACTTGTGAAATAGCAACTGAAAATCCTGCTAGAAAAGCTTTATTTTTTTGAATTAATAATGTTTTACTTGTAGATAATACATTATCTATAATTTTTATAATAAATACTGATATAAGATTTAATATATTCACTAAAATCCCTCCTTTTCAAAGTTCCAAGTTTAACATAGTAAAACAAAAAAATCAATAATTTTTTATTGATTTGCTCTTTCTCTTATAAATTTTACTGGTTCTTCAATAACTTTATTTAATAACTCATTATCTATATAATATTTTTCTTTTTTCATTTTTACTTTGTAATCAAGAATATCTCTTACTTTTTTTAATGTTTCTTTAGAATTTACATCATCCATATACACTTCAACATCTTTTATTTCTCCAAAATAATCCATATATCTTAAATTTTCATAATATATTTTAATTATATAAGTTGCCTTTTCAATGCTATAATCATGCTTTATTAATTCATAAGCTCCTCTTTTTGAAACTTCACTTATTTTTTCCATATATTTTTTGTTTTCATCTGCAAAAGGACTTATTCTTTGTTCTCCTTTTTCTATTATTTCACCATCTGTTATTATTTCTTGACTAAATCTATTAGCTTCGATTACTTTTTTATCAGTAAAATTTTTAATACGTGTAACTCCTTCGAGTGTTAATATTTCTTTATTCATAAATTTTCCCTCCTATTTCAATAGTACTAATAATTATTATATTTTTATTTATGTTAAAAGTTCCTTATTTTTAACATTTTATATTAAATAATTTGTAGTACTTTCTTTTAATATCTTATTAAACAATTCATCTTTATAATATATTTTAAAATAAAAAAAGTATTATAAAACTTCTTGTAATTAGGTATTATATAATTAAATAACAAAAAAATCAATAACACTTTATTATATTATTGATTTTATAAAAATATTCTTTATTAAACTATATAATGTAAATTATTTAAAATTATACCTGTTCCTTCTGCTACACATACTAAGGGTTCATTTGCTATATATACAGGAACATTTAGTTTTTCTTGCATTAGTTCAGGAAGATTTTTAAGAAGAGCTCCTCCTCCAGTTAAAACAATGCCTTTTTCTATTATATCAGCAGAAAGTTCGGGTGGTGTTTGTTCTAAAACAATTTTTACCATATCTATTATTTTATTTATACTTGATGTTAGTGCTTCACAAACTTCATCACTTGATATTGTTATTGTTTTAGGAAGCCCTCCAACTAAATCACGACCTTTTACATCTAATTTTTCTTTTTTATTACCATTTTTAACTGTACCAATTTCTATTTTTATTTTTTCAGCAGTTTTTTCTCCAATTAAAAGCTTATATTTATTTTTAATATAATTTATTATTTCTTCATCAAAAGTATTACCTGCTGTTTTTATTGAAGAACTAGTCACAATATTTCCTAAAGAAAGTACTGCAATATCAGTTGTACCTCCTCCTATGTCAACAACCATATTACCAAAAGGTTTTGATATGTCAAGTCCTGCTCCAATTGCAGCAACTTTTGGTTCTTCTTCAATAAATACTTTTTTAGCTCCAATTCTTTCAGCAGCATCTTTAATTGCTGATTTTTCAACTTCTGTTATATTAGCAGGACAACATATTAAAATCCTTGGTTTAAACATGCTTCCTTTTATCTTAAGCTTACGAAGAATATAGTCAAGTAGCATCTCAGTTGTTTCAAAATCTGCAATAACCCCATCTTTCATTGGTTTAATAACTTTAATTTTACCCGGTGTTTTACCAAGCATATCAAAAGCTTCCTTACCAAAAGCAATAGGTCGTTTTGTTTCTTCATCTACAACAACAACACTTGGTTCACTAAGTACTATTCCTTGACCCTTAACATAAATTAAAATATTTACAGTTCCTAAATCAATTCCTATATCTTTATTAAACATATTTTAAAACTCTCCAACTGTTTTAGTATAATATTTTTCAGGATTAACATAAACACCATTTATAACAAGTTCAAAATGTAAATGATTTTTAAGTGCATTATTAATTTCATTAGTACCGCTTGTACCAATGACATCACCTTGTTTTATTTTATCATGTTCTTTAACAGCTACTTCTCCAAGACTTTGATATATGCTAATTAACTTATCATTATGTCTAACTTTTACTGTCTTTCCAACTATATCATTATCTGTAACAGAAATAACTTCTCCTGATAAAATTGAAACTACTTTAAAAATATCTTCTTTTACATAATCAACCCCTATATTTTGCATATAAGTATTTTCATAATATATAATAGCATTTTCTTGTGTTTTTTCATCATTTAAATCATAATAATATTTACCTATTGTAACATTTTCATCATTATATGGTCTAATAATTGTATTATTTTCCTCATTTATCGTAGGAATAGCATAATCAAATAATACTTCATATGATACATATGTCAAATTATTTTCATCTTTATTTTCAACAACCTTTAATGATTCATTCAATAAAATTCCAAATAATGCAAATAAAACTACTAATAAAACATAAATACTTGGTATAACAAATGGTCTAAACTTTTTTCCAAACATAAAATCACCTCATTAAAAGTTTTACCAATTAATGAGGTTTTATACATTTTTTTAAATTGATGTAAATTCAAAAATAAAATTTGTTACTAAATATACTAATGCTGTTATTAATAAAAGATAGAATAATCTTGCTTGAAATACTTTATTTTTTTTAAAAATATTATTAATATTAATAGAATCAAGACCAATTATTACAAGAATTGTAACTACTAAATAAACAATTAATTTAACTTTCATTACTTTTCCTCATATTGTTTGATTTTTTCTATTCTTTCACTATAAACTGGATCATCAAGAGGTTTTTCTTTTAAAAATTTCATAACCATTTTTTTTGCTTTAAAAGGACATATATTACCACTTAGTGCTATAACATTAGCATCATTATGTTCTTTGGCAAGTTTAGCTTCTTTTACATTTGTTATTCTAGCACAATAAATTCCTTTTACTTTATTTGCCGCTATAGACATACCTATTCCTGTTCCACAAAATAATATTCCTATTTCAGCATCTTTATTTACAACTTTTTGACAAAGTGAAAAGCAATAATCTGGAAAATCTACTCTATCAAAGTTTTTAGTTCCAACATCAATTATTTCATAACCTTTTTCTTGTAAATAAACTTTCATTATTTCTTTTAGTTTATATCCTCTATGATCTGAACCTAAACATATTTTCATACATCTTCACCTCTTAATATATTATACATTAAATAACAAAGAAAAAAAAGCATTAAGCTTTTTTAATTCCATATTTTTTATTAAATTTGTCTACATTTCCTTTAACAGTAGTAGCATTTTGTTTTCCTGTATAAGCAGGATGACATTTAGAACAAACATCAATATGCATTTCATCTTTATTTGATTTTAAAGTAAATGTTTCTCCACAAGCACAAATAAACTTTGTATCTTTAAATTCTTTATGTATTCCTTTTTTCATTTTTTTTATCCTTACCTTTCTATTCGCCATGAAAATTTCTTTTTCATAGTAATTAATTTCTTAAGTATTGTAACAAATATTTATTGCTTTGACAAGTGTTTTTATAACTTTTTATTATATTTCTCTTATTTCTATTTTTGCTCCAACAAGCGATAATTTTTCAACAATTCCTTCATATCCTCTTAAAATGTGTTCTACATCATTAATCGTTGTTGTCCCTTTTGCAATTAAACCCGCTACTATCATCGCAGCTCCACCTCTTAAATCTGTTGAAGCTACCATTTTACCTTCAAGTTGTGTTTTTCCTTTTATTTTTAACTCTTTCCCATCTACTTTTATATTAGCTCCCATTCTGTTTAAATATGGTACATGCATAAATCTATTTTCATATATAGTTTCTTTTAAAATTGATGTACCTTTCGTTTGTGTTAAATAAACCGAAAAAGGTTGTTGTAAATCTGTTGGAAAACCTGGGAAATAATATGTTTCAACATCAACACTTTTTAAATCATTTGAAGATGAAGCTAAAACATAATCTCTTCCTATCTCAATATTAGCATTAGATTCAAGAAGTTTAGTAGTTAAAGCTTTTAAATGTTCTGGAATTATATTATCTATTTTTAAGTTTTCTCCAATTAAAGATCCTATTATTATATATGTTCCTGCTTCTATTCTATCCGGAATTACTTCAACATATCCTTTTTTTAATTTAGTTACTCCTTTAATTTTAATTGTATTTGTCCCTGCACCAGTTATTTTAGCACCCATACTATTTAATAAATCACAAACATTTTTGATTTCAGGTTCACATGCTGCATTAGTAATTGTTGTTGTTCCTTTAGCTTTAGTTGCTGCTAAAATTATATTAATTGTAGCTCCTACACTAGCTATTTCTAAATCTATTTTTGTTCCAATAAGTTTTTTGGCTTCAATCGTATATTTATCATTTTCTTCAATCACTGTTGCACCAAGTTTTTTAAATCCATCAAGATGAAGATTAATAGGTCTACTTCCAATATTACATCCACCCGGAAAATACATTTCCACTTTTTTATATTTACTTAATAATGCCCCCATAAAATAATAAGAAGCACGAAGCTTTCTTGAAATATCTTCTGGTATTTCTTTATTTGTCATATCTTTAGGATTAATTATAATCGATTCTGTAGCACGACTAAATTTAACATCCAAATATCTTAATATTTCTTCTAGTGAATTTATATCTGATATTTCTGGAACATTACAAATTGTTACATCTTCATCACTTAATATAGCGGCTGGTATAAGTGCAACAGCAGCATTTTTTGCTCCACTTATCCTTATTGTTCCAGTTAGTTTATTTTTGCCCTTTATTTTTATTTGTTTCATAAGTACTTCCTTTCAAAGTTAATATATGTTAGTTTTAGTTTTATGCCCCACATTAATCATATTATTTTTAATTCATTATGTCAACAAATAAAAAATCACTTTATAAGTGATTTAGTTATTAACAGTCGCAAATTCTTTTATAACACGAACATTTAATGCTTGAAGTCCTTTACCTGTTTCAATTAATTTGAATTCTACATAATCACCTTCTTTAAGTGATTTATAACCTTCAGCATCAATTGCAGAATAATGAACAAACACATCTTCATTTGGTTTATATTCAATGAAACCGAAACCTTTTTCATTGTTGAACCATTTTACAAAGCCTTTCATAATTACACCTCTTTTCTACTTATAATCTCTTGCGCGCAATACTATAATAACAAAAAATAAAGAAGTTTTTTTAAAAATTCCTTATTTTGTACTTATCAAACCCTGTTCGTCACATAACTCTTTTAGTTTCTTCTTTTTATCTCGTGAAAGATAAAAACACTTTTCATCATTATTAAATAAAAGATAATTTTTACTAGGGTCAATCATTTTAACATTATCTAAATTAATTATCGCACTTTGATGTGTCCTAAAGAATCTTTCATCAAGTAAATCTTCAAGATCTGTTAAAGTTTTAGTAGTATACACAATATCTGTTTTAGTATGAATTATGCTTTTTTTACTATTTCTTTCCTTTTCAATATATAAAATATCTTCATACGCCAAATTATATATTTGACTATCAAATATAACAGTTAAGATCTTCTTTCTTGTTAATGTTGCGTTATAAATATATCTAACATCATACTTTAATCTACTAAATTCATCTTCTTTTAATAAATCTATCATAAAACTGTTTTCCTTTTTAACTTTTTCATAACTTAAAACACCATTTTTATCAATAATAACAATAAAAGAAAAATACATTTTATATTCATTTCTAATAGTTTCTATTACTTCTAAACTGTTTACTTCATCATCATTATCTATTATAAAAACACTTGATGTATTTTTAAGACTACAATAACTTTTAAAGCTTTTATCATTATTATTAAAAATACAATATCTATAACAAATATCATGTCCCATCATTTCTTTATCTATAATTTGTTTATACCCCTTAATATTCTCTTCCTTACTACTAACTATAACATATCTTATCATAATATGATTTCCTTTCTAAAGTTCTAATAAGAAATTAAAAATAGTTTAACACTATTTTAAAAGTTTTTTAAATGCTTCTTTATGAAAATTATTAATACTTCTAACCGAATAATGCTTTTGTAGTTTTCCATATTTATCAAATTCCATATAATCCGCTATATAATTTAAGCTTTGTTTGTGCCAATAAATTCTAACAATTATCTCTGTTTCATAACCAATTAACTTCTTCGATTCACATAATTCCATTATTTTTTCTTCACTTGAGGGGAAAATAATTGTTCCTATATTTAGTCTTTTTGGCATTTCACCTCATCCTTTACTACAATATAATGCATATATGCTGCCATTAAACAGCCTAATATTATACATAAAAATACACTAATATATATACTTGGAACTAACGCTGTAATTATAAAAAATGAAGTCCAAGTAAATGTGGTACACATTACTGTAGAATGTAAGTGAAACGTTTCTCCCAAAAAACTCCTTGTGAAGAAAAATCCAATAAGGAAAAATGCAAGTTCCGGAAAAGCATCATTAAATACTGCAATGACTACAACTCCTATTGTTTGTATAAGTTGAATTGGTACAGTTATTCCATAGAAAATTATATTTTCTATAAGTTGCCTCGTTTTATCCGCATTGGCAACTGCAAAATTTTCTATATTTGCCGTATCCGCAAACCAAATCCCATCTTTATGCTTTCTTTTCTTTTTTTCATTATCTTTAATTTCATTAATTTCTATTTTTTTATTTTCTTTTTCATCCAAAACAAACCACCTTCTTTCATAGAATTTAATTGGCCCTTAATATTAAATTCTACTTTAAATAGCTAAACTATTTGATAATCTTTGCTGCAAGTTTTTTAGCAAAGCTTTCTTCCTTCTTAAATGAAGGCCACCATAAAAAGCATCCACTATTCATTTAACTTTCCCTTTCTTTTTAAATCTTTTTATTTTTGTTTTTTATTATAATATCTTTAACAAGAATAATTATAATCATTAATAACACATAATCTAAAGATGTTAAAAATCTATTTAACGCATCAAGATTTGCAAAATCTATAAATCTTGCTTTATATAGATAGCAGATATATTGAGCAAACATTGAAAATATACAAGAAATTACACCATACAAAATATATTTTTTATTTTTATTTGAATATAAATAACTAAATATTATTATAAACAAAACAATAAATATTTGTAAGATGCCATTGCCAAATAGGTTAAACACAATTATATTTAATATCAAATAAAGAATTGAATACTTAAATATCTTTTCGAAATCTTTAATTGGAAATATTAAAAATATCATTGTATAAAAATTAAGCAAAGTTAATAACCAAGTAAGCAAACATTCAAACACCTTAGGATAATCTATCTTTGATAAATTTTCAACTGTTAATTTATAATAAGGTAATCCCATACTTTCAAATGCAACATTGAATACAATTAGCATACTCATTATTATAAATATCCAAACAACAACTTTAGCAAACTTCTCGCTAACACCTAACCATTTACAAAACTCTTTCATATACATCACTCCTTCATTATACAACATATTTAAAAATTTTATGCGCAAAGGAAACGCAAATTTCATTTTTTTAGCATTTTTTAGCGTTTTTTGGTAATTTTTGCCATAAAATTTCAAAATTATTGTACCATAAGCCCAAAAAAAATAAATAGAGTTAACTATTTATTATCTTTTTTTAATTCTTTTTTTTCTTTTTTATCTGCTACTATACTTGTTTTTGTTACTAGCCAAATTATTAATACAAGTATAGCTAAATAAATATACTTGCCTAAAACTTTATCATTTAAAAAATAAATTATTGATGCAATGGCAAAAAGTAAATTCATAGCATAAATTGCTAAAACTGTATTTCTATGACTTAAACCAAGTTTTAATAATTGATGATGTAAGTGACTTTTATCAGGTAAATATATAGGTTGATGTTTTATTGCTCTTCTTATTATAGCAAATAATGTATCAAGTATTGGAATACCTAATATTAATATTGGTACAAAAAATGATACCATAGTAGCAGTTTTAAATCCTAAAAGCGATATAGTAGCTATCATAAACCCTTGAAACATACTTCCTGAATCTCCTGAAAATATAGTTGCAGGATAAAAATTATGATATAAAAAGCCTAAAGTTGATCCTAACATTATAAATGCTAAAGTTATATGTAATGAGTTTAAATTAGAACTCATAAAAGCAATTACTCCAATTGTTAAATAAAATATCGAACATGTTCCACTTGATAAACCATCTAATCCATCAATTAAATTAATTATATTTATACAAGCTAAAACAAATATAATTGTAAGAGGATAAGTAAATATTCCAAAGTTAACATATATTCCAAATATTGTTATTTCATTTAACAAAATATTTCCATAAAAAATTATTACACATGCTGCTAAAATTTGTCCGATTAACTTTGTTTTAGCTTCCAAAGGTTTTATATCATCAATAACCCCTGTTAAAACTATTATAAAACTACCTATTAATATTGAATTCATTTGTATACTTTGAACTCCAAATAACATATAACCAAATAAAAAACCTAAAAATATTCCTAAACCTCCAAGTCTTGGCATAGGTTTAGTATGAACTTTCCTTGCATCTGGCATATCCATTGCTCCAATATGTCTTGCTATTTTTTTAACATAAAAAGTTATGCATAATGTAAATAGAAAACATGTTAAGACAATTAATAATATATGACTTGTATTGTTTAAATTTAGCATAAAATCACCTGTAATAAGTATACCACGGTTAATAAATTATGTAAAATAAAAACATTTAGTCTTATGATTAAATGTTTTATTTATGATAACTTTCGTTATTTATTATTTTAAATCCACGATAAATTTGTTCTAATAATATTATTCTAAATAATTGATGTGGAAAAGTTAATTTAGAAAAAGATATTTTTTTATTAGTAAGTTTTTTTATTTCTTCACTTAAACCATTAGAAGATCCAATTAAGAAAGTTATATTACTGTTTGTAGTTAATTCTTTTTCTAAAAATTTAGAAAATTCTACACTTGTATATTCAGTTCCTAATATATCTAAAATAACTAAATTATCTTTTTCTTTAATATGATTTAAAATATTATCTTTTTCTTTTTGTAAACAAGATTTTATATCATCATCTTTTTCATCATTTAATTCAATTATTTCTAATTTTGTATACTTATTTAATCTTTTTTTATATTCTTCAATAGCCAAGTTAAAATAGTTTTCTTTTATTTTTCCTAAACATATTATTTTTATCATCTTATACCTCAATTGTTTCTAAACTTTCATCTTGTTTAGCAATATATGTTTTCTTTATATTAAAATTATTTTTTTCTAACATTTTATTTAATTCAAAACTTGCAAGTTCTTTTGTATTATTTTCTTCACTTAAGTGAGCTAATACAATATATTTTGTTTTATTTCCAATTAAAGCGCTTAAGTATCTTGAACAATCCTTATTAGATAAATGTCCTTTATCGCTTAATATTCTTTGTTGTAAGAAAAATGGGTATTTGCCATTCATAAGAAGTTTTACATCATGGTTACTTTCTATTATGTACATATCTTTATTAACAATAGTTGTTAATATTTTTTTATTTATATAACCTGTATCTGTTATATATACTAACTCTTTATTATTTTCTTTTATTTTAATTCCAATACAATCGCTATCATGAGAAAGATTAAAATATGATACTTCTAAATCATCTAAAATATATGGTTTATCAAAATATGTAATATCACATATATTTTTTTCTATAACCTCTTCATTTCTCGTAAATACAGTGGGTTTAAATTCTTTATAAACTGATTTTAACCCTTTAATATGGTCGATATGAGCATGAGTTATAAAAAGTAAATCTATATTTATATCTTTATTTAATCTTTTTTTTATTTCTTTACTTGATATACCTGCATCAATTAAAATATTTTTAGATTTTGTTTCAACAAGTGTAGAGTTACCTTTAGAACCACTTGATATTACAGTTACTTTCATCTATATAAAGTTAATGGATCAAATACTTGGTTATTATATTTAGCTTGAAAGTGAAGGTGACATCCAAAGGAATACCCTGTATCACCCATTAGACCAATAACTTGTCCCATTTCTATTCCTTGCCCTTTTTTTACATAAAGTTTTGACATATGTGCATATAAAGTTTTATAACCATTATTATGATCTATTTCTACATAATTACCTAAGCTTGTATGATATCTTGATGCTATTACTGTTCCATCATTCGCAGCATATATTGGCGAGTTACATCCCAGCCCTGCGATATCAATTGCACTATGATATCTATAATATCCAAGTCCATTATCATGTCCGAAATAAGTTGTTATTACATAACCTGATTTTGTTGGCCAAATCCAAATACCTGTATTACCTATAACAAACTGTGTTCTACTTCCTGTTTTAACAATACGATTTATTGGAGCTTTTGTTTCTACAGTGCTAATATTTACAACATCAAGTATTTTTCCATTTTCTTTTTTAATACTTCTTGTTACAAGTTCTTCCCCTGGAACACCATTTTGAACTATATTTGTATATCCAACATAATAATTGGAATCTTCAACAACTTCTGTTTTATATTCTTTTTCTTGTAAAACTTGTTCTTTTGTTTCTTCTACTAAAGTAATAATAGGTTTTATTGTATCCACAACTACTTCTTTTCCAGCATATAAAAGTGTATTTTCACTATTTATATCTTTATTAGCAATTAAAAATTCATTAACACTTAATTTATTATTATCTGCTATAGTACTAACAGTATCTCCTGATTTAACAATATATTTTTTTAAATTATCAGTTGTTCCAAAAAGTAAATAATTAGCAAGTTCTTTACTATTTGTAAAAATATTTTCATTAACTGAAATATAATCTTTTTTTATTGTTATTTTATCTTTTAAATAAATGCTTGAAATTATTTTACCTTCTTTTCCTTCTTCAACTTGTTTTTGCTTATCTAATTTATAATTTTCATAATCCTCTTCACTAATAAAAGTTTTTACTGTTTGATCAACAGCATCATCTAAAACTTTTTTATCTAAAAGATAAATATAATTAGTAATTTCTTCTTCTTTTTTATCTTCTTGCTGTTCATCAAGAATTATTTTTTTAGTTGATATTGTTACTTTATAACCTTCAATTGTAAAGGGTTCTTTATCTTTTAAAACATCATATATATCTTCTTCTTTTTTAATATTATTACTATATGTTGTTTCTTTTTGTATTTCTAATCCCTTAGGAATATATACTTTATCAACATTATATTGTAATTTTATTTTCTCTTGTTCTTTATCAATTAGCTTTTCAAGATTTTTTTTAGAATTAATTAATCCAATTGATTTACCTTCCAAATATACACGATAAACCTCATGTGCTTCATAATATTTATTTGAAAAATTATTTAATTTAACTCCTAAAAAACTAATCACAATAGCTACTAATATTGTTAATATTAAACTAGTTTTTTTCAAATTTTTCACCTTCTTTATTCTTTAGTATCATTTTTATAATTTAAAAATGATGTTGTGTTTTTCTTAAATAGTACTTCTGCAGTACCTATTCTACCACTTCTGTTTTTCCTTATAATTATTTCTGTTTTACTCATATTATCATCTATTTTAGATTCTGGATGATAGTAATCATCACGATAAATAAATGCTACAATGTCAGCATCTTGTTCGATTGAACCTGATTCTCTTAAATCGCTTAAAATAGGTCTTTTGTCTTCACGAAGTTCTGGTGTTCTCGAAAGTTGAGCTAAACATAAAATAGGAACATGAAGTTCAAGCGCAAGAGTTTTTAATGATCTTGAAATTTCTGATACTTCTTGTTGTCTATTTCCAGCATATCTATTAGCTCCCCCGATTAATGTTAAGTAATCTATTACAATCATACCTAAATTATTATCTAAACTTGCTATTCTTCTTGATTTAGCACGAATATCTCCAATTGACACCCCTGCTGAATCATCTATATATATATTTAATTCCCCAAGTTGACTAATTGCTTCATTAACCCTTTTCCAATCATCATTTTGTAAATTACCATTTTGGAGTTTAGATGACTCAATTTGACCTATTGAACTTATCATACGCATAACTATTTGTTCCGCAGGCATTTCAAGAGTAAATATTATTACTGATTTTCCTGAATTAATCGCTGCATTTGTTGCAAAATTTAATCCAAGAGCAGTTTTTCCCATCGCAGGACGAGCTGCTAAAATAATAAGTTCATTTTTATGAAAACCATTTGTTATTTTATCCACTTCATAATATCCTGAAGATAAACCACTTATTTTACCTTTATTTTCTGCTAAAGTTTCAAGTTGTTTTTGAACTGAAGTTAATACTTCAGGCATAGATCTAAATTCAGTTGATTTTCTATTTTTTATTACATTTAAAATTTTACTTTCTGCTTCATCAAGCGTTTCATTAACACTTGTTTTATTATTATAACCAAGCGTAACTATTTCTGTTGCTTTTTCTATTAAATTTCTTAAAATACTTTTATCTTCTACTATTTGAATATAATAATCAACATTACCTGCTGTTGGAGTTATATCAAGTATTTCTGTTAAATATTCTATTCCTCCAACCTCATTTAATATTTTTCGTGTTTTTAATTCATCTGCTACAGTAGTAATATCAACTGCTATATTTTTTGAATACAAATCTTTAATACAATCAAATATTTTACCATGTTTATCAAGAAAAAAACTTTCACTACTTAAACTTTCTGTTGCTTTTTGTAAAGCATACTTTGATAAAAACATAGCTCCAATAACAGATTGTTCTGCTTCAATATTATTAGGTATTTCTTTATTCATAAATCCACTTCCTAACTATTTATTTTGTTAATTCTATATTTATAATAGCATTTATATCTTTATATAAGTTTATACATACTTTGTGATATCCAAGTGATGTTAAAGGATTATCTAACATAATTTGATTTTTAGATATATCATATTTTTCGTCTAATTTTTCTTTTATTTGTTTAATAGATACACTTCCAAATACTTTATCATTTTCTCCTGTTTTTACTTTAAACTTATATATTTCTTTTTCCAAATTTTCTTTTAATTTATTTGCTTTATTTCTATTTTCTTCATCTAGCTTTTTTTCGTTATTTAAACTTCTTTTTAATTCACTTAAACTTTTTTCATTTTTCATAACAGCATAACCATTTTTAATTAAAAAGTTTTTAGCATAACCATCTTTTACTTCTTTTATTTCACCTTTTTTTCCTTGATTTTTTAAATCTTTAATAAAAATAACTTCCATATTTCCTCCCTATTTTAATATCTCAATTAATTCTTTTTTAACCTCTTTAATATTTTTCCCTTTTATATTACAAGCAGCTTCATATTCATTACCTCCACCGCCTAATTTAGTAAGTATTTCTCCTACATTAACTTTATTTAAATTACGGCCACTTATACCTACTACATCTTTTTCTAAATATGCAATAACAAATGATGAAGAAATATTATTAAACAATAAAAGTGTATCTGCTATTTTAGCTAAATCTTCTCTTCTATAAAGTTCTTTTTCAACTCCACATGCAATTGCAATATTATTTTTAATAATTACATTTGTTAACATTTTTTGTCTAGTAATAAATTTATTTAAATCTTGTTTAAGTAAATATTGTACTTCAATTGTAGAAGCCCCTTTATTAAGTAAAAAATATGAGTTATAAAATGTTCTTTTTGTTGATTTTAATATAAAATTATTAGTATCTAAAACTATTCCTGACAATATTACCGTTGCTTCTTTTGGAGTTAAATTTATTTTAAAACTTCTTAAAAGTTCAGTTATTATTTCACATGTACTTGAATAATTAGAATCATTAAATAAATTATTTATATTTAATGTTTCCTCTGTTATATTATGATGATCTATTACTATTATTTGATTAAATTTATCTAAAGCATCTTTACAAGATAATAATTTACCTTTATTAGTATCTACAACCACTAAAAGTGACTTATTAAAGTCTTTAACTTCTTTTTCAATATAATTTTTATTATTTAACTTGTTAATAGCATTATTAACACTTAATTCTATTTCATTATCATTTATAATAAAAGTATACTTTTTATTAAACTTTTCTACTATTTTAGATATTCCTACCATTGCACCATATGCATCTAAATCTATATAATTATGTCCTATTATATAAACATGATTACAAGATAATATTTCTTTTTTTAATGTTTTTTTT
>OGRO01002081.1_pt1 | contig 16201 bp, 10 predicted proteins | sample 1553451 | NCBI WGS metagenome assembly OGRO01 (sample SAMEA2580021, study PRJEB22360) | human gut metagenome
CCGCAGCATGCCCGCATCAAAATCAGGGCAAACCCCGCCTTTTCGACGGCACTTAACCTCATGCCCATCGTGCTGGCCACGACGGCTGCGCTGGATCCCGTAACAGACTCACCTGTGCGCAAACTACGGCAACATCTTCGTAGTGGCGAATTCGGCACTACCACGCTGGAAGTCAAAAAAGCACAGTTAGATGCCGCCGCGCCAGCGCCCCTACTTCATCATCCAGGGATAATCCGGGAACTCCTCGGGAAGCACGATCTTGTCCCGTTTGGCGCCATCGCCCGAAAGGCACTTTGCAAGGTAGGTCCAAAGCCTCGATTCGAAGATGTTTTCCGTCATCTTGTTCAAATGGTTAAGGGTGATCTTGCTTGGATCATTCACCCAAAGCCGAAGCATGCCCACTTTCGCCGAAGCGATGTACTCCGAAATAACATCAAGCTGGAAAGAAGAAATCTCAAAGCCCCTATCCAACAATGCGGCGAACAGCTGTTTCATCGGCTCACGCTGCTTATCAAGGTAAATAGACCCATATTCCCCGTTCGCCAAAATGGAAACTTCCCTGAAGCGTTTTTGATAAAAGTCGGCCATCGCATCGGTAGCCTGCTCAAGCGTAATATCGTCTAAGCACGAAATAATGGCTTGACAGGTTGATGTGCAGGTATTTTCTTCTTCGACAGACTCAAGAACATTGCTGATGCTGTAATAGTTGCGGTAAAACGTCGCCCGTGAATAGCCCGCCTTTTCCGTAAGAGCCATAACGCTGATTTGATCGAGCGGCTTTTGGGCATAGAGCTCAAGAAATGCCTCTTCAAAGCACTTTCGCGTTGGAGATTTTGGCAGCTGTCGAATAGGGATCATCGTTACCTCGTCCTTTGTTCCCGAAATGGCGTTCTGCGAAGTGCGCTCAGCTGGGCTAATACAGCTAATACAATCCCCGGCAAAATGTCTCGTTCTTCATGAACACGTTCAAACTGCAATTAGAATACTACTTGTCAGAGCACGAAGCTGTATCGTCGCTTGATACGTCCTGGCAAATGGGGAAATCAGGAGCTTCGTTCTGCTGCCTTGAGGGGAAAGGCGGACAAAATGCACGAACTTGGGGTAACCAGAAGCATCGTTGACGTTGTATTGCGCAACGCGTGCTCCCAGCAGGCCAAACAGGTCCTTTCGGTGAGCCTGGTTATAGGCGAAATGCGCAACTTGGAAGAAGAATGGGTGCAGCGCTATTTCGACCGCTGCGCAAAAGGCACCCTTGCCGAAGGCGCAAAAATCAAGATCCAGAAGGTACCTATGGCTTTTTACTGCAACGACTGCGGGTCAACCTTCCAACTTGCCATGGGCGGCGACAGGCATATGTGCTGCCCCGATTGCGGAAGCGAAAGCTACGACATGGTCACCGGCGGAGAACTCCTTATCAAGGAAATCGAAATCAGATAGGCCTACTTCACGTATCACGAACAAGGGGACATAAATCGTTCGGAAAAGGAAGGAGCGGGAAATGCATAAAGGGGAAGAAATGCTCAACCAAGCTCAAGAGAACGCTACGGAAACGCAAGCAACTTCCGTTCGGGTAAAGCCAGGCATCGATTACGAGAAACTGAAGAGCATCGGGGTTCCTGATGAGGTAATTGCCTCGCTCGACCCGCGCGACGGCGGCAACATCACCCCGCAGGGGGAGGTACTTTTCTTGGACGAAGGCCGCCTGCACCGCAGGGAGCTGCCAGACAAGCCCCTGCACAAAAACCACCCACGCGGGCTGGGGATCAAAGACTTCATCATGACAAAGGTGCTGGCCACAACGCCAAAAACGTGGGACCGCACCCTTAAGGTGTTCATGATGATCGTATCAGGGGCCAAGCTTACGGGAAAAGAGGGTATCATTCCAGAGCTCTATAAAAGGGCTACCCAGTTTTCGCCCGATGAGAAAATGTACACGCACGGCACTGTGCTGCCCCTTAATGTGGACATGGTCGAGGAAGGCAAAACCGCGGTTTTGCCCATAGATCTGATCATGGACGCCATCGATGGCGCTGAATACATCGCTCAAATGAATCGGTGCATTTGCCGTTCCGCCCACGACTGCTCCGAATACGAAAAAACGCTGGGCTGCCTGTTCTTCAACATGGCGGGAGTAACGGCGGTGAAAAACGGGCTGGCAAAGCCGGTAACGAAAGAAGAGGCTAAGCAACATGCCTACGATGCCCGCGATGCCGGTTTGATCGGGCAGGCGTTGTATGTCGAACTCGAGCAGATGGTTTGGGGCTTCGAAAATCAGAAGATGGATGAGTTCATGGAAATCTGCTTCTGCTGCCCTTGCTGCTGCGTGGCGCTCGACGTTTGCAAGAACGCGAACCGCACCATAAAGAACCGATTCAGCGGTGCTGGCTTCACGGCGGTAATCGACCACGAGAAATGCACGGGTTGCGGCAACTGCGCCAAGAAGTGCCCACAGGAAATCATCACGATGAATCCCGATGGCAAAGTGACAATCGACCAAGACCATTGCATCGGCTGCGGGGACTGCAAGAGCGTCTGCCCGAACGACGCCATCACCCTTCAGCAAACCATGCCCCTACGTGAAAGCATCCATGAGTACTTCCTGGAAGAAGGAAGGATCGACATGGTCATGGATAAATGCACGATGGAGATCCCTCCGGCAGATTACGAGTGGAAGGATACCCAAATGGATCCGATGGCAATTATGCAGGCAGCGGGCCAAAAAACCGTAGCACTTGCCGACGAGGCGGCGCGAAATCTTGGATGCACAAGCGCGAAAGCCTTCTTCAAGTACAACAAGAAATATGTGGCAGGCGCCATTGGCGTAGGAGCGTTGGCGTGGCTGCTTCTTAAACACAAGAAATAGCATGTTATTAAAGAAAGGGCGTGACACTCATGGCAAAAGCAGCAAATGGAACTTTGCCTTCAATGCCCGAAAAACAGCCTCGCTTCATGGATCGTTTCTCTAAAGCCACCAAAGTAGGTTTTGTACTGTTGGGGTACTTCCTGGGCATCATAGGCGTTTTGATTGACTGGACTATCGGCCACAAGAAAAAGATGATGGAATGCAGCGCCGAGGCAATTTGGTACGGCCTTATCGGCTGGGGCGCAAGCATGATCACCCGATTCGCCCTCTTGGCTTTGGGGATCAACAAAACCGATTACCTGCTCCAACTGTTCGGCCCTGGCGTCACGGTATGGAATATTCTTTGGTGCATCTGCGGCGCGTGCTTCATTGTGCTTTCGATGTTGTGGATCTACGGTTTGCGCACAAAGATGACCGATGCCGAGCGCGCCTACAATCTCAAGGGTGACGACCACTTCCATAACGGAGAAAAGACGCTTCGCTACGACGGAGGCATTACAGTCAACGCTCTGCCCGAAGAGATATGGCCCTACATGCAACAGGCAGGCCAATCAAAGGGTGGTTGGTACAGCTTTGAGCGCTTGGAACGCCTGTTCACCTTCGACATCCGCAATCATTACGACTGGAAGAAATACCCTCAGTGGCAGAACCTCCATGCTGGTGAGTTTCAGTGGTTTCACCAGGCACCGCTTTCTATCGGCGAATGGGTAACCGATTGTTCCAACGGAGAAAACGGCCTCTATTATTGGGCAGCCCACTCCGATACGGCTACCGATCCAACGTGGAAAAACCGCGGCCCAAATCAGGAAGGCGCGCTTCGCCTGTGGTTCCACCGCTTTGCGTGGACGTGGAACTGGGAGGTGTACCAGATCAATGAAACCCAATCGCGCTTCATCTATCGTTGCGATTGCCATTTCGATCCTTTCCTGCGCACTCCCATCCACAAGTACTTCGTTGTTTTCATCCTGGGAACCGCATCCCTTGTCATGGGGCGTTGCTGCATGGAAACAATCACCGGCTTGGCGGAGGGTCGCAGAGATTTCCGCAAGCGTTACTTCGACTAAGGGAAAGAAGGCGCCATGAAAACGCATTACGAAACCATCGTGGTTGGAGCCGGTGCGGCTGGCATGAACTGCTGCTTGGAGCTCCAGAAAAACGACCGCGAATACCTGCTGATCAGCCCCAATATTGGCGGGCGAATCTGCAACGACGAAGAACGCCACATGAACTACGGCGCGGTGTTCTATTTCGGAACCTACAAATATATGCTCCGCTCAGAGCTGCTGATTGAAGGGCCTGATGTCCTGCCCGCTTTGAGCGCTGGCTGTTGCCATCACGACAACGGGAAACAGTACGAACCGGTTTCCCCTACAACAATTGCCGACGCGCCTTCGCTTCTGAAGTACATGAAGTGGATGCGCGAGGAATTCATCCCCCGCTACACCAAGTTCAAGGACAACTGCACGGTGATGGAGGTCACGGCAGCCCTTGAGAAAGACCCCCTGATCAAGCAGCTGTACCAAGAATCGGCAACAGACATGATCGAGCGAATGGGTTTTGGTCCCATCGCCCACGATCTGATCAGCATGTTCGCTCACGCGTGTACGGGAACGAAGATCAAGGACCTTACCGCCCTTGATTATCTGAACACCGTGCAGCCTCTTACCATGAAGATCCCTCCCCTGCGGCTGCTTTTCGACCTGAAGCGTTTCGATTTCGATTCCGAAGGGACCAAGCAGCGCTTGGCACAGGGTTCGGGAGAGGTTTTTATCGACGAGATAACACAGGTTGAAAAGTGCGACGAGGGCTGGGCTGTCGAATGCGGCGCAGGACGCTTTACGGCGAGCAATCTGGTTATGGCATCTCCCGCCGTAGACACGCAGCGCCTCCTGGAGCCTGTCGAGGGAATTCCCGCACTGGATATTCGCAAGGCTTCCGAGCTTACGGGCTATTTGGTGCGAGGAAAGGTTAAGCGGAAGTTCCGTGGGCACCTTGTTCACCTGTTCGATGACACTATTCCGATTATCTACATCGCCAAGCGCTTCGACGGCGATTACGAGGTGTTCACCGAAGTCGATTTCGAGGAAACCCGCAAATTCGACGAGTACTTCGACGAGTGGACGGTTATAGGAAAGAAGTACTGGAGCCATGCTCTGTACACTGCCGCCCATGAGGCTTTGCCGCAAAACCTGGCACCAGGACTCATCATGGCAGGTGACGTGAACGGCTTAGGCCTGGAGCCCGCATGTATCAGCGGTATTTACGCCGCAAACAAGATCATGGGCAAAACGGTTGATTAGCATTTGCTTTAGCGGCTCCCCCGACTTTAGGGGAGCCGCCTTCCCATTGAAGAGGGGTTACCGATGGAAGAATCACGCATCGTAGAAATAAAAGAAGACATCTTTGCCGACAACACCAATGCCGCAAACGCTTTTCGGAAGATGCTTGAAAACCAGGGCACCTTCTTCGTGGATGTTATGGCGTCTCCCGGCGCAGGAAAAACCACCTTGCTATTGGCGCTCATTGAAGAGCTTCGGAAATCGGCGAGCATCGGCATCATCGAGGCAGACTTGGAGTCGTTCGTGGATTCGCGGAAGATCAAGGATGCGGGCATACAAGCAGTGCAGCTTGAAACGCGGGGAATATGCCATGTTGAGATGAGCATGGTCGAACGCGCTTTCCAGGCGTTTGGCGGACAGCATTTCGACTACCTATTTCTAGAGAACATCGGCAACCTGGTTTGCCCGGCAGAGTTCGACACCGGTGCACACAAACGCGTCATGCTGCTTTCGGTTCCCGAAGGGTATGACAAGGTGTACAAGTATCCGCCCATGTTCGCGGTAGTGGATGCACTCATCGTGACCAAAACCGACTATCTTCCGATTAACCCCGATTTCGATATGGCAGCGCTGCGCAAACAAGCGCGCGTGCTCAACCCCCACCTTGAGATATTCGAAACGTGCGCACGCACTGGGGAGGGAATCCCAGAACTTGCAGAATGGATCGTCGCGTGCCGCAAAGAGCTTTTGGGGTAGAGCAGCTAAGCACACCGTCTGTTCAATATACTGAACAGACGGCGGAGCAATGCGAGACCTTCACAGATTCAGAAGTCCTGCGCATCTCCGAAACACGCAACAGTCGCCACACTTCTAGCAATGGCAGCGTGAAAATTTAGAACTTACTGGGGCCTGGGACCGCTTCGGGACCACCCAGGGTCCGAGAAAAACAAAACAGGCCAGAGGAATTAACCTCTGACCTGCGAAAATGCTTGGTCGCGGGGGCTGGATTTGAACCAACGACCTCCGGGTTATGAGCCCGGCGAGCTACCAGACTGCTCCACCCCGCACGATCAATCGCTCTATGCGACTTGATCAATTATAGGGAGGCGCCCCACTTAACGCAATTGAAATGTTCTGCCTTCAAATTTTCGTCACATTTTACGTTTCGGTAGGTCGGCAACCTCTCCAAGCGAACGGCACAGCGCAGTTTTCGCACATGTGCCAACAGCACAAAACAGGCCGCTGGATTACTCCGGCGGCCCGCTGCTTGCAGCTTCATTTGCCTGCATTGCTCCTTTTGCGCGTGCTACTTCTTGTGGTTGCGTCCCCTCCCGCAAGCAGGCCCCACAATGGCCATTGCCAAGCCGGCAACCGCAGCAAGCACCACCGCCAACGTCAACGTAGCATCGCCCGTCTTCGCTATTGTGGAAACCGATACGCCACCCGAAGTACCACTTGGAGCATTCCCCGCACTCGGCGAAACAACGTCCCCGGCATTAGGATCGGCGTCGCCATTAGAGTTCAACGGCTTATCGCCCGCACCCGGACCTATCTCATCGTTAGCTGAATTATCGGGCGCAACTACGCACCTATTGGTGAACGTGAAGGCGGTAGATGCAGTGAAGGGGGATTCCAAGCATACAACAGTGAGCTTCCCTTTCCCATCATCGGTGACCTTGAACCTCACGGTTTTCGTTTCGGGATCATTCACCACACCCGGCACCGATCCTCTTTCGGTGACTTTGTATTTGAACACATAGGAGCGAGACCATCCTGCTTTTCCGCAGAATCAGAATCAACATCCAGGGCTTTATTCAGATCTTGGAGGGAAAACGTTATAAACCCGAACTCAATTCGTCCCCATTGCCCGTTTCCGGCATCCGTCGATTCGGGCATAGGTGCTGCTATATCCTTTGTCGATATAGCGAATCGAAACTTTCCCTCGATATCAATAAGCGAGGCTCCTTCTTCCACCTGCAAATCCTTCGTTCCCGCCAAAAACATAGTGACGGGCTCTCCTGTGGAATACGTATTATCAAAGCGCAGTTCGTTCGCCGTCCGGAAGCTTGCCGAAAGCGCCCCGTTCCCCTCATCTTTAACCGTTACAACCAAAGAAACAGGGGCGGTATGCGGCGTTACGCCCACATCACTCAATCCGTTGGTCTTCTCATGCACCAGGTAGTACACAATCCAGGCCGGAACGCCATCTATCGTTGTTTTCTCGGCAATACCGTTTTGAGCCAATTCATCGAGCGAAGTAACAGTAAAACTCAACTTGCCGAAATCAATTGTTCCATCGGCTTCATTTTTCGCCGAGAGCAAATCATCGCGGCCATTTGCGTACTTCACGCCAAAGTCGAACTCGCCAGCATGGAGTGGACGCCCATCGATTTTCACGGTACCCACAATTGCATCGGTTTCACACGATGCTTCGTTTGCATTGGTGGCAGAAGCATTTTCGCTATCCGCAAATACAAAGCTTCCGCTAAAACACACGCACAAAAGAGCAAAAACCATTGCCAGTATCAACTGCATCCGCTTCATTTTCCGCATTCCAATCTTTCGTACGGCCTAGTAGACAAGGCTTTTATGCGATGGTCTAGCCCGATAGGCGAAACAATGCTTTATTCATTATCCCATGAAATGGCATAAGTGCCAAAGTATTGGGTTAAAACCCGTTGTTTTTGGATTAAAGACCAATTTCGAGCTGCAAACAGAAGAAGCGCGGGAGGGAGTGGCGTCAGCGCACACCGCAAAAAAAGAAATCCCCTGGACCATAAGGGACCAAAGGATTTCTAGGTATCCAAAGGGGCGTCCACTTTGGACGGAGAATCTTATTCGTGGATATTAAACCCAAACAAATAACTTCCGAGTTATGACCCCAGCACCTTTTCCCGTCCAGCAAAAAGCCTCGCTTGCGATCAATCACGCAAGCGAGGCTCTATCATTGTGCGCTATGGCTAAGCGGGGAAGCGGGACCTGTCCCTATATCCCCACTACCTCTTAGCGTGCTTGCCCTTCTTGCGATGGGAAACCACGGCCACAGCAGCAGCCGCAGCGGCCACCGCAGCGGCCACGCCAGCAATTACCAGCAAGTAATCGCCAGTCTTAGCAGAACAGGAAACCAGCGCCTCAACGACGGAGGCAGGACCATCGCCAGGAGATGCCGGGGCTTCAGGTGCGTTGTACGTGTTGGTGAACACGGGGGCATTTCCACCCTCGTAAGCTACCGTGGCAACCAGGCTGCCTTCGCCGTTATCTTCAACGGTAACGGTAACCGCGTACTCCGATTCGTCGTACGTCACATCAGATTCGTCGCCCTTCACTTCCGCAATGGTGTACTGGTACGTACCCGCCTCGCCATACTGGATGGCAGGGAACACTACCATACCGCTCACATCGTTGGTTGCGGTAACCTGCTCGCCGCCTTCGTCCGTAAGAACGAAGGCGAACTCTTCGGCATCAAGGCTCTTGCCGTTGAGCACCTTCGAGGCACCCAGCGTCACCGAAGTAGCTGCCGGCGTGTACGAATTGGTGAACCCAACCGTATTCGCATCGTTGTCCACCTTGTGAGCCACCGACAGCGTGCCGTCGCCATTGTCGGTTACAGTCGTGATAACGGCGAATGTGCTGCCGTCATACTGAACGCCCGCCTTCTGGCTGCCGCCACCTACTTCGCACAACGTGTAGTTATAGGTACCCGGCTTGGTGTAGGTAATCGGGCTCAGCGCCACCTTGCCCGAAGCGTCATTAGTACCCGTTGCCACCACGTTGCCGCCCTCGAGCAGCTGGAACTCAAATTCACCTGCTTTCATATCGCGACCCGTAAGGTTCTTCGTTACCGTAACCTGATCGGTCACACTGGAATCAACCGGCTGTACCGAATACGTATTGGTGAACGTGAACGCCGGGTCGGAAGCAGCACCCAGGCGCTCCACCGTCAGTTTTCCGTTCCCGTCGTCGGTCACCTTAAAGCTCACGGTCTTCGTTTCGGTGTCGTTGGTTACGCCATCGGCAGAGCCGCTTTCCGTCACCTTGTAGGTGAAGGTATGCGAACGGACAACGCCAGCCCTGGTGGCAGGCTCATCGCTTTGAGCAGATGCCTGGTCGGCATCTTCGGCGCCAGCAACCTTATTTGCAGCCTTCGAAACGGAAGCTCCGCCCGTGCCTTCACCCGTCACTACTGCAGCGCCCTGGCCCTGCTCGGTGCCATCAGAAGCTGCCGCGTTGCCCTGCTCTTCGCTATCGGCACCTGCAGCACTTCCCTGATCGGACGTACTCTGGCCAGCAGCACCGGTGGCAGCCTCCCCGCTGGAAGCTCCCTTCGTTTCATCGTCGGCATCAGCTGCGCGCGTGCCGTTCGAACCCAACGCCTTGTTCAGGTCATCGAGCGTAAATTTGATACTGCCGAAATCAACGTTGCCATTGGCATCGTTGGTCGCCGTAGCGTGCTCAGGCTTAGGAGCCGCTGGGTCGTCGGGCGTTACCGTGAAGGTGAACTTGTCTTTGATGCTTGCGGGGGTCAGACCAGCATCAGACTTCAGAACCTTCTTGCCAGAAAGATCAACCGAAACCGGGTCGCCCGTGGAATAAACATTCTGGAACTTCAGCCCGTCGCCCGTATTAGCCGTTGCGGCAAGTGTTCCGTCACCGTTATCCACAACCATCACCGTGAACACAATCGGCTGCGTCTGAGCGGAAACGCCACCAGGCAAGACATCGGTTTTTTCGTAAGCTACGTAATCAATCTTCCACGCAGGCTTACCGTCCTTCACCGTCTTTACGGCATTGTGATCCGTTACCAGCTTGGCAAGGCCTTCGGTGGTGTATTTGATGCTGCCAAAATCAACGTTGCCACTGGCGTCGTTGGTTGCCGCAGCCACATCTTCAATGCCGCTAAAGTATTTCAGCGCAAAATCGAACTCGCCGTCAGTCAGGCTACGGCCAGTCAGGCTCTTGGTAGCAGTAATGCCTACTTCGCCCGAAGCTGCATAGCTGTTGTTGAACGGTACAACTGCCGTTTCCTGGGGGGTGGCGGCGTTGCTGCTGTACACATACGTCTTGCTGTGCTCAGGGTCACCAGGTACAGACACAACCGTGGTTGCCTTCAGCGTGCCATTCGCAGGATCGCCCTCAACGGTAATCGTTACCGTGCGTTCTGCCGTGTCGTAGGTGTAGCCACTAGGCGCCGTGCCTTGCTCAACCACCTTATAGCTGTAGGTTTTACCCGCGTCTCGCTGCATTAGCACTACATCGCCAGTCAACGCAGACTTCATAACCTGCGCCCCATCTTCAGCCGCAGGCATCGGAACCTCACGGCCGCCCTCTGGCAAACCGAGCAGGCCTGCCGACGCCTCGTCATTAGGCGTGATCTTAATGATGAACTGACCATCAGTCATATCGCGGCCAGTCAGCGTCTTGGCAAGGTTCAAGCCACCCGCTGCCGTGTAGTTCAGCTCAGAGGAATAGCGGTTCACAAACGTGCCATTCTGCGTGGTGGCAGACGCAACCAGCTTGCCCTGGCCATTGTCGCTTACCGTTACCTCAACAACGGCCTTGTTGTCGCTGTACTGAATACCAGGCAGATTACCGGCGTTTTCAGTTACCTCGTAGGTAAAGGTGCGCTTATGACCAGGAGCATCCTTCACCATATCGGACGTAAACTCAATCTGACCAAAGTCGAACGATACCGAATCGCCATCCTTCGAATTGGGCGACTTCACCGTTGCGGAAGACACTTCGCTGCCATCGCGCTTAGGCATCGGCGCGCCATCAAGCGCGGTGATGGTGAAGTCGAAGGAATCGCTGTCAAGCCAGTCGCGGCCCTGCAGGATCTTGTTCAGCTGAGCATTTGCTGTATCGAACGAAACATTCTGAGCGCGGTACTTATTGGCGAAAGAGACCACGTTGGTTTCCTGGTCATCGACCTTGGTGGCTGACGTCAGCACGCCGTTGCCGTCGTCGGCAACATCGATGGTCACAACATGGTTTGCCCCGTCGTAGTACAGGCCTTTACCCTCAACGTACCAAAGCCCTGTTGCCTGGTCCTGAACTGCTCCTTCGGGAATTTCTTCCTTAACCGTGAACTCGAAGTGCTTACCATTGTCCGCCTGAGTGAACGTGTGTCCCGAAAGCTTTGTCATCACATCGGCAATGCCCTCGGCGCGATCATTCGGGTTGGTGAACTGCTTGTCGCTATCAGCAAGAAGTGCCGCAGAAGCAGGGTCTTTGCCTTCAATAACGAAGTTGAATTCTCCAGCCTTCATGTCGCGACCGGTCAAGGTCTTTTCAACCTGAATGCCGTTATAGGTGCTGCTCGTAGCGTACTTGTTGGCAAACGCCACTGCACCATTGGGTACCTCGGCCTTGAGCGAGCCGGTATGGTCGTCGGTCACCGTTACCTTCACCGTCTTGGTGCTGCGATCGAACTGCATGCCGTTTCCGTCGGCAGCAGGAACCGCTTCGCCATTCCACTTCGTCTCGTTCACGTTAAAGGTGTATTCGCCCGGCTTTTTGAAGGTGATCTCGCCAAACTGGAAGCCCTTCACTTCATCGGCCTTGGCACCCGATACAGTAGCCGCACCGGGCAGCGTCACAGTGCCCGCCGTTACCGCATTCTGCGTAGTTTCGTCTGCAGCAGAAAGCTCAAATCCGAAGGTTTCGCCGTCCGCCATGTCGCGGCCCGTCAAAGTCTTGGTGCCGTCAATTGTTGCCGTTGCAGGCTTGGGGTCATAGCTGTTTGCGAATTGGAAGGAAGCTCCCTGAACAGGAACGTCACCTTTCAGGTACTGGACACTCAGCACCAGCACGCCATTGTCGTTCTTAAGGGTTACGTTGACGGTCCAAATCGTCGGGTCGTACTTCACTCCTGCCGAAACATAATCCGAGTCTTTAAGGGCGTCCTCCACGGAGTGCCAATTGCTGCCATCCCAGACCACTTCCATGATCTTGTAGGTAAATGTCTTTTCAGTCTGCCCCTGGCCCAGGTTGCTGTAAGTATATGTTGCTTGCGGGAATGTAATGGTACCGTTCGCGTCCACGGAAACTACCGCGCCGCGGTAGGTTACACCGTTATGTACGCCCGAAATCTCCTGATCGTTATCAAGCTTGGGCAAGGGTGCAGTTGGATCATTCGTGCAAGCAATTACATGGAACATACCCTGCTCAAGGGGACGCGCATCAGTCGAATCGGTATACTTCTTCTCTCCAACGGGCGCCCACTTAACCTCCTGGGTGTCGTATTCGTTCACGAAAGACGCAGAGGGCACCGTCGTTGGCGGTTCTACCTTGTCGCCATCGTCGGAAAGCAACTTCTTCATTTCAGAAGTTACCGTTAAATTGCCGGTATGACCTTCGTCAGCAACCGTTACCGTAACCTCATACAATGCCTCCGATGCGCTTACGCCAGGATTCAATACGCTGAGTGCTTCCGATTCACGAATCTCATAGGTATACACGCCCGGCTTGGTATACGTAATGTCGCCAAAGTTAAACGGAACCGGAGTACCAGCCGGAGTTCCGTCAGGCTGGGTCACCTCAACGGTTGCTCTACCGCCGATGGCCCCTTCAGGCATAGGAACACCGACGGAGCCTTCGGGTGCTTCCAGAAGGAACGTGAATTTATCAGTACCGTTCCAGCTGCGGCCCGTAAGCACCTTTTCGCCCTTAAGAACCTTCGCTCCTTCAAGCTTGCCCGATGCGCTATAGGTATTCACCACTTTCGCATTTACCGTTTCGCCAGCTGCAATAGCACCCGTAAGGTCTGTTCCGACCTGAGCGAATCCAGCACGATCGGATTCGGTAACCGTGTAGCTCCAACCGCCAGCAAGGCCATACACGTACAGCGTTTCGCCTGCCTTCAGGTCGTGCTTTGCCTTGCCCTCTCCGTCGAACGTCAGGGTAAACGCGTCGCCAACCTTATCGCCGTTGGCATTCTTCACCACAGCGCTAAAGCTCTTGTTTGCGGCCTCTGGCACGGCAACTGTAAACTCGAACGAATCGTTTGCGAAGTCGTTAGCACTGTACCCGTCGGGCACCTTAAGCTCTTTCGTTACCGCCAAAGCATCGGGAAGGTCAACGGAAAGCTTGCCGTTGTTACCCAAGTAGGCCCCAACCTGGCCTGCACCAACCCATTTCGGGTTCAGCACGTCAATGGCAGTCCCGGTATAATTAGAGGTTTTTGCCTTATAAAGCTCGTTAAGATACGTCTGTCGAGCAGTATCTGCCTTGAAGTAGGCACCCTGGCTGTCCACCCCGATGGAGCCCTCGATAGCCTCGGCATCAGCGCCGCTGAAGCTTACGACCTTTTCCTTTTCCTCCGCGGCGCCGCTACCCGCATTCGTCATTTCGTAGTACGAGTACTTGTACCAATAGGTATTACCCGCAACCACCTGATGGGCGCGCTGAGTGCACGCTTCATCGGTATAGATAGGCGTGTCGCTCGTGAAGTAATAGTAGCTGTTGTCGTTTGAGGGCTCGAAGTTCGCAATGGTGCTGCCCAGGTAGCCCTGTTCCCAATCGTTGCTGTAGAACGAAGCCTTGCCGTCCTGGGAGTTCGCCTGCAGGTACTTTGACATGGTGTCATCGGGGTTTGCCAACAGGTTTTCCACCCCAAGCTTCAGGCTCGACGTGTACACAACATTAATCGGCTTGGTGTCCGAAATCGTCATGGTCATAGACTTTTGGTCCACGTTGTAGCTACGCAGGGGGATCAGCGCTGCCGGCACCTTCACCTGAACCTTGTCGCCGACGGCAAGGTCATCAGACTTGGTTACCGTGATCACCACGTTGCCCAAGCTTACGTCCTTGCCGTCCATGGTTACCGTGCCGTCGAAGGTGTACGTATCCACATTACCTGCAGTGGTTTTCGTGGGATTTTCGAAAGTCTGCCCGTTCAGCGCAATGACCTTGAAGCCATCGACCTGCATATAGGCGCCCAACGCGTCATCGATGGTAATGAAGCCGTCCTGATGCTCGGCGCCCTCAGTGACCTTCGTTGGGTAGCCCGACCCCTTAACTATCTCGGAAGAAATGCCTTCGAATACCTTGTCCAGATCATCAGCGTTCGAGGCCGACTTGTAGAAGTCGGAACCTTCGGCACGCGTACCCAGGTCCCAATTCCAGCCGCCCCAGAATCCCTGGGTATAGGTATAGGAAGCCTCGGGATAATTGCTGGAAACCGCATGCATGAATTTATTTTCGTTGCTTGCTCCCGAAGGATCAGCAGAGGGATTTGCATCGCTGAAGATGCCGATGGTATACACGGTGGTGCCTTTATCCTTCATGGCTTTCGCTGCCGATACCGCTTCGCTGGCAACCCCCGACTCGAAACCACTAGTAGAAGTAGGCGAACCGTCGGTGAAGAAGATAACGATCTTCTTGGCATCTTCGCGGTTAGAGGTTTGGCTCTGGGCAAGCTGCAAGCCGTTGTCGGCACGCGTGGCACCGGCTGGTCTGATGGAGTTAATGGTGCTCGTGAATGCGGCTGCATCCGTGCAAGGGGACATCGCCTTCATAACCTGGCTGTAGTTATATTTGTATCCGCCTTTATAGTACGTGTCGTTGCCCACAACAGCAGATTTATCGCCCGAAAACTTCACGATGGAAACCTGATGCTGCTTTGATGAATCGGAGATGCCCTGGTTCTGCTCGGCAATCGTGGTCACGAAGTCATTTGCCGCCTTCTTCAATGCGTCAATGCGCTTCGTATTGTCATTGCGATTCATGGGATCATCCATCGACCCCGAAGCATCCAGCACCAGCACAATGTCGAGCGGCGTGGTGGACGTGGATGACACGTTAGACGTGGACGAGAGTGCCGAAAGAGCCGTTATGAACGCTGAACTCCCGCGCTCAACGACGCTTCCGCTGGTTGTGGTAATCGTTTCGTCGGCTGATACGGTTTTGTCCGCCCATATTCGACCGATGTTTGCGGTGTTAGGCGTTTCGCCGCCAAGAATCGCTGCCCAATCGTTCATGGAAGACGGATCTACCTTTACCGTGGGGCCTACCCCCCCCGCATGGAACGGTTGCTGCCCTCGTCGTCTGCAAAGGCAAAGCTGCCGCCCAAGCATATAAGAGCAAGCGCTAAGGCCATTGCCAGTAATGGTCGTATTCGCTTCATCGTTGATCCCCAATCTCGCTTTCGTTTGCCAGAGAACGCCTCTCCCGATGCTGCCGAGTTTTCAACACCAAGGGATATCTGCGTACCGTCCAACCCACTTTTTCCGTGCGAAGAAGGGCACTTCAACTGAATCGTCGCAGATACCAGGCGCGTTAGTAACGGTCGTATATACGAACCCCCCTTCTTTATAGCAAGAAAAAGGGTATGCTAACCAAAGAAATTGGTTTACGTGCCATGTTTTTGGATTAAAGATCAATTCATACTAAAAATGGGAGATGGGGACAGGTATCAGACTCCCACTAAAAAGGGCCGCCGGAAGCCCGACAGCCCTAAAGCATTCATTATTAGAAGTGGCCTGAAGCCGAAAATGGGAATCTGGTACCTGGCCCTATTTCCCCACTCGCTTGTCCAAGAAGCTTTGCGTAAGGTAGCCTGCAACGAAGATGGAACATACGGTTGGCACCACGAAGAACAGATACGGGATATAGCAAACAGCGGTAAGGACAAGCGTTCCTATCACGCCCGCGCCCAAAGGTGCCATGCCCTCGAACAAGCGGCGCCCCAACACGTAACCGGCAAACGGGATGGAAAACATCCACAGCACCGCAATGAAGATGAATATCAGCGCAGAAATGGGGGCCGTAACAAGCGGGAACAGCAGGAAGAATCCCAACAGAGGCAGTACGAAAAACACCACAAAGCCCAACATGAACATGCGCGAAAGCTTCGTTTCCGTAAGCTTGACGGCACTTTCCATTGCTCCCTTAATCAAGAAGAAGAACAGCAGCACCAGCAAAGCATGTGCCATGCACGAAAACAGCAGCGGCCCAATCACGGAAAACGAGCTCTGTTCCGATCCTTCGGAAACGGTAGAAACCAGGGCGTCGTCAACATAGCTTACGTTGGGAACGTTGGCGCCTTCTTCGATGGTAACCT
>OGRO01002085.1_pt1 | contig 16183 bp, 10 predicted proteins | sample 1553451 | NCBI WGS metagenome assembly OGRO01 (sample SAMEA2580021, study PRJEB22360) | human gut metagenome
GGAATACGAAAGAGAATATAGGTTCACGTTCTTTCACTTTCATTCCGTTGGCATTGGTCACCGATTCCCAGTTCTGTCCGGCTGTAGACCAGTTGCCGCGATAAACAGTAGTAAAAGTACCGTCGTAACGGGAGTCGTTCACCTTGTCGGCAAACGTCTTGGTAAACACACCCAACGGAGGAGCCATACGGGTCCAAGGGCGGCCATAACACTGCTCGGCAATACGGTTGATGACAGCCTGATTATCAGCCGAACGCGCGTCGGTATAGTTCCAGTTCATCATCCATCCGGCAAAGTTATCGGGAGCACCACCGCTACCGTAGCTCAGGCTGCCACCATTATAATACTCGTCTTCCTGCGTATGGTCTGCATAGAGCAGGATTTCCATGTTACGGTCATTGGGTCCGGCATTCACCATCCAGAAGCTTTCCTGCAAGCCGAAAGGACCGGGGTTCTCGATAGCAGTAACCGCCACATCGTATGCCTGCTGGAAGTACCATGCCGCATCGTGTCCGTCGGGGTCCGTACGCTGGCACTCGGGATAAGTAGGAATGTTATTCGGATTCTTCAGCCACCAGGCATAAGCCAGATAAGCCTTTGCCAAGTACAGGCGGGCAACGGTCTTGGTCACTCCACCCGTCACACGAGGATTAGCGGGCAAGTTCTCGATAGCGGTCAGCAAGTCGGGGAAGATGGCCTTGGTGTACACTTCGGGCACGGTATTGCGCACGGAGGTACGTGAAGGAGTGATATTGAACTTCAGTTCGCCGGAACCTAGGTCCAGAGGCACTCCGCCGAAGGTCTGCACCAACAGGAAATAATCGAACGCACGGAAGAAGCGGGCTTCGGAAACCAATGATTCATTGACTCCTACTTCGGCACCGTTCTCTATCACTCCGTTAGCGGTGTTGATGTTCGAGAAAGCGGTTCCCCACAAGGCGTCGGAACGGCAAGTCGTGGCAGTCAGGTTGCCTACTCCGGACAGGTCGGCATCCTTGAAGTTACCATCGGCACTCCATCCCCAGGTTGCCTCATCGGTTCCCGTCAGACAGGAATTATAATAATAAGCTTGTCCGTAAATATAGCGCAAGTGTGCATACATGGAGGTCACACCGCCTTCCACCCCCTTTTCTGTCTTAAAGAAAGTAGGATCATAACTGCTGCGCGGCTGCTCGTCCAGAATGTCTGAACAGGATGCTGTCAGGAACAAAGCCAGTGCGGCTGTTCCCAAAACTCTTATTTTTGAAAATATAGGTTTCATAGTCATGCTTTCATTTAGAATGTTAAGTTAATACCGAATAAATAGTTACGGGTGGACGGTGAGTTAGTACCTACTGTCAGGAATCGTTTCTGAATACCTTCTGTCACAGCTACATTCTCGTTACCGTAAGAGTTGGTTTCGGGATCCAGTCCGGTTTCTTTATGGAAAGGAGAACAGATGATGAACGGATTCTGTACGGACAGGTAAGCACGCAGGCTCTGTACGCCCATGCGGGTCAGCCAAGCCTGCTTCTCGAAGTTGTAGCCCAATGTGATGTTGCGCACTTTCCAGTAAGAAGAGTCAAAATAACCCAATGTGCTTCCGTATTTCGGATTGTCACCACTCTGGATACCACCCGGTTTCGGGTACTTGGCACCCTTGTTCTCCGGTGTCCAGTAGTCTACATCCACTTGTCCGCGACGACCGGTCAGCATATTCAGGTAACCGTTGCTGTGGTGCAGCGTACTGATCAGCTTGCCTCCGCAACGGAAGGCGGTGATAACGTTCAAGTCGAAGCCTTTATAGGCCACGCGAGTGCTGAAACCTCCTTGGAATTTAGGTTCCAAGCTGATAATCTGACGGTCTTCGGGACCAATGGCGCGAGTCGGCTTGCCGCTGGCATCACGATCACCGGTATATTTCACTTTGATCATACCTTCATTGCCACCTGGCTCCAGAATGTCCAAGTATTGGAAATCGGGATCATCACTGTTCCATAAGCCTACTTTTTCATAGTCGTAGATACAGTCGATGGGATGTCCTACAAACCAGTTGTTCGCTTTATCATCTTTGGAGCCCGAAGCCAGTTCGGTCAGTTTGTTACGGTTGGCAGACAGGTTGAGGCTTGCCTCCCATGTCCATCCGTTATGGTTGTCCAGAATCGTTCCGTTCAAGGTAAATTCAAAACCTTTGTTTTCCGTCTTTCCCACATTAGCCATATAGCTGCTTACTCCCGAAGTGGAAGGAAGGCTTACGCTTTGCAGCAAGTCGGTGGTTTTCTGAATGTAATACTCAAATGTACCGGACAGGCGTCCTCTCAGCAAGGTGAAGTCCAGACCGAAGTTCCATGTAGAAGAATATTCCCACCCCAATTCGGCATTAGGCAGTTCGGATACATAGTAACCGGTGACATAGCCGGTAGGACCGAAGTTATAAGGACGGGTTGCCAAGCGTCCCCAGGTCTTGTAAGGATCAACAGCCTGGTTGGAGGTCTGTCCGTAACCTACACGCAGTTTCAGGATATCTATCCAGTCCACCTCGTCCATAAACTCTTCCTGACGAATGTTCCATCCTGCCGATACGGCGGGATAAGTGTGCCATTGGTGTCCCTTTGCCAAACGTGAAGAAGCGTCGGCACGTACAGTCGCCATCAACATATAGCGATTGTCGTAAGTGTACATCACACGGCCCATCCAAGACATCAGACCGCTCTTCTGATAGTTCCAGTTGTCGGGGTTCACCGTAATGGTGCCTTCCGCACGCCCGATGTTGTAGAATTGGAAATATTCGGCAGGAATATCCCGTCCGGCAACGTCCGAACGTGTATAGACAGTCTGTTCGGCAGAGTACATACCGACAACGTTCAGCTGGTGTTTTCCGAAAGTACGGTCGTAAGTCAGCAGGTTCTCCACAGTCCAGTTGGTTGTTTCCGAGTGGTTCAGCGAAGCGGTAGACGGAGTGTCGGCCGTAGTGCTGTTGATGCCTTCGCCGGTGAACGATCCACCTTTAGTAGAACGATAGTTCAAACCCAGGTTGACACGGTATTTCAAACCTTCCACCCACGGGCATTTCACTTCGGCAAACAGGTTGTTGTACGTACCGAAGCCTTCGGTCTTGCTCAGCCAACTGTCTTCCAATTCTTCCACAACGCCTCTGGTCAATACAAATGACTCATCCTGACTGTTGTATTTCACGGTACGTTTCAATGTGCCGTCCGCATTATAGGGGTTAGCGATAGGAGACATGGCAAGCACACCATACAGTCCGATATTGGAACCTTTGGTGACGTTATAGTTGGTATTGTTCACCAGTCCGAAGCGGAAATATTTTCCCACACCCTGATCGAAAGAACCACGCAGAGAGTAACGGGTATAGTTCTGAGTAGGAATGACACCCTGATCCTTATAGTAAGCCGCGCCAAAGCTGTAGCCTCCACCGTTGGTACCACCGGACACGCTGACATCGTGGCTGTTTACATAACCGTCTCGGAACATCAAGTCCTGCCAGTCAGTATCCACATCGTCCGACTCGTCCACCGAATTCTCGAACTTGCCTGCCAGTTTACGCATTTCGGCAAACTTGCTGCCGTTCATCATGGGATATTTGGAGAATACTTTCTTCATACCTGCATACCCATTGTAAGTAAACCGGGCGGGACTACCCTGTGCACCTTTGTGTGTAGTGATCAGGATAACACCATTGGCACCGCGCGAACCGTAGATAGCAGTAGAGGATGCATCCTTCAAGATATCCATGCTCTTGATATCTCCGGGATTGATATCGGACAAATTACCCATAAAGGGGATTCCGTCTAATACTACCAACGGGTCGTTACTGGCGTTCAACGAACGGGTACCACGAATACGAATCTGCATGGAAGCGCCCGGTGCGGAAGAAGTCTGAGCCATATCCACACCTGCCACGCGGTTCTGCAAAGCGTATGTAATATTGGTGGCAGGCATCTCACGCAGCTTCTCTCCGCCTACCGATGCAATAGATCCGGTCACGTCACTCTTGCGGGCGCTACCGTAACCAATCACCACCACTTCTTCCAAAGCTTTGGAATCTTCCTTCAATGTAATCTTTAAAGAACTCTTTCCCGCTACCGGGATTTCCTCGTTCTTGTAACCGAAAACTCACCACCAACACGGCGTTTTTCGATACATTCAATGCAAAGTTACCATCAAAATCGGTAATCGTACCGTTGGTAGTGCCTTTTTCCAAGACACTGGCTCCGATGATGGCTTCACCACTTGTGTCCTTTACTACACCTTTTACCATCACGCTCTGTGCAAATGCCCACAGAGGAATGAGACAGGACAGAAGCATCAGCCCCACCGGTCTAAAATTCATAGCATTTTTCATTAATACATTAATTTAAGTTATACAAAAAATCAAATAGTCATTTATTTTAAGGTGGCATACATGCCTATCGTTGTTCCGGTAAAGCCTCCGGCAGTGGCCGTTGACAGATACCCGGCGTCCACGTTCCTGCACAACACGTTCCACACACCTTCCTGGCGAGCATAGTAGAAATCATAATGTGTTCCGCGCGAAACCACCTTCAGGTCGGTAAGCACTCCTCTGTCGTCCAAGCGAACGGAAGCCAGCATCTTACTTTCCCCATCGCCTATCTGCCTGAGGGAAATACATTCACCTTGGTCATCCCTGCCTACAGCCAGGAAATATTGATGCTTTTCGTCCTTGAACAACAATATGCCCGCTTGCTCCGCCTTGCTCTGCGGACAGAACAACATACGCGTGCTGCATTCGAACTTATGATGCTGCAACCGGCGGCATATAAAAGCCGGCACCTTCTTTTCGGAAGCACTGACTGAATCACATTTCAAAGTGAGATAACCCGGAGTCTGGGAAAGCGAGTAAAGTCCGGTAGCAGGAGCACGCAAAGTCATCCATTCCATACCCAATGTTTGTCCGTCGAAACCGTCATTCATTTCAAAGTTTCCGAAGGTGGCAGATTCGTCACGCTTCACTCCTTCGCGGCGGACAATGACTGGCACCAGATCATCCCCCTGCGTCATATAGGGGAAACCATCCTCACTCCACTTGACGGGCATCATAAAAGTCTCACGTCCTAAATTCTCGAACGTGTTGTTTATGGGACGGCAAGCCAGAAAGACTGCCCACCAATCCCCTTCCCGGGTTTGAACCAAGTCGGCATGTCCGGCGCACGTCACCGGATTGGGACGCTCCGCATCCAGCTGACGCTGGGTCAGAATAGGGTTATTCTTCCACGGTATGAATTTGCCCGTCGGAGAATCACCACGGAAAATTACTTCCGAATGCCATCCGGCTGTTCCACCCTCGGCAGACATCAGGAAATAGTTCCCGTTTATTTTATAAAGGTGCGGACCTTCAATCCAGATGGGCTTGTCCTCCGGACGAGCTCCCTTGTTCACCAGAATCTTGCGCGGCCCCACCGTCTTGTCCGCATTCACATCAAATTCCTGCACACGGATGGTACGATGTCCACTGTATTCGGGCTTGTTGTCCGGCGCGTCATCATTATTGACAAGGTAGGCCTTCCCATCTTCATCGAAAAAGAAAGAGGGATCAATGCCTGTCACTTCGGGCAACATAATAGGATCAGACCATTCGCCAAAAGGATCTTGTGTCTTCACAAAGAAGTTTCCGGCCCCTACATTGGTAGTAACCATATAATAAGTCTTGTTATGCGGGTTGTAGGATATGGCCGGAGCAAAAATTCCTCCGCTTACGTGTTGCCCCTCCATGTTGACTAATTGAGAAGGACGATTCAAGATATGCCCTACCTGCTTCCAGTTCACCAAGTCCTTGCTGTGGAAAAGAGGCACACCCGGATAATAAGTAAAGGTGGAAACAGCCAGAAAATAATCGCCTTCGCCATTGGTGCAAATGCTGGGATCGGAATACCATCCCGGCAGAATGGGATTATAAAAATAATCATCTCCCGGAAGCGGATTGGAAATATAGACATCATCCTCACCTTTATAATTAAAGTAATCGAAAAGAGCGACAGACTTTCCTACAACTGGCAAATCATTTCCTTTCTTGATCGAACTACATGAGGTAAAGGAGGAGCCCAACACCCCTAAAGCGATCAGCACGCCCGACCATCTTTTCAGCTTTTGTTTTTGTTTCATTGTCTTTCTAGTATTATAATTGACCAATTCCTTTACGGATTTCAGACGCAAATATAGAAAGTGTCGCCGAATATAAATTCTCTGCATGATACACGCATCTTTCGTAGAGTTACATCTTGCTTCAAACGTGTTACATGAATCTTTATTTGCGTTACAATACATACATAACATACTATATTACAACAAATTATAATTACGCCACCAGATACTGTAATTGAAGAACACGGATATAAAAAGACCGTTTGTAAGTCCCGGACGACGAACGGAATCTCTGCAAACGGTCTGTTTGGACAATACCCGGCAAAGCAACCGGTCCAATCTGTCCGGATGATGTATCACTGATTTATTTTTAGACAGATTCTATGGTCTTTATTTTCCCTTCCGCATCGTACTCCAATTCGCACACCTTCAGGCTGCGCAACCAAGTGGTTCCCCCCGAAGGGACACAATCGTGGTGAAACAGATACCATTTTCCTTTGTATTCTACAATGGCATGATGAGTAGTCCAACCTACCACAGGCTGCAAAATAACCCCTTGATAAGTGAACGGACCATACGGATTATCTCCTGTGGCATAGCAAAGCAGATGAGTGTCTCCCGTAGAATAAGAAAAATAATATTTCCCGTTATACTTGTGCATCCATGAAGCCTCGAAAAAGCGGCGCGCATTGTCACCGGCAGTCAACGGATATCCGTGTTCATCCAGAATAACCAAAGGCCGCGGCTCTTCGGCAAACTGAAGCATATCGTCCGAAAGTTTCACCACACGTGAAGGCAAAGCCGGTTCACCATCAGCCGGAAAAGCCGCACACTCCAATGCCTTGTTGTTGCGATAACGCTGAAGCTGCCCGCCCCATAAACCGCCGAAATACATATAATAGTTCCCATTACCATCATCAAATACCGCCGGATCTATACTGTAGCTTCCACGCATGGGATCGGGCTGGGGAATGAACGGCCCTTCGGGGCAATCGCTCACCGCCACGCCGATACGGAAGATGTCGTTCCGGTCTTTCAATGGAAAATACATATAATAGTTCCCGTTTTTACGAGCCACATCACAATCCCACAACTGACGCCCGGCCCAAGGGATATCCGAAACTTTCAGTACGACTCCGTGATCGGTCACTGTTCCGTTCATCACATCTTCTGTAGAAAAGACATGATAGTCACACATGTCAAAATGATCACCATTGTCATTCTCCTCCACTCCGCTCTCGCGGTCATGAGAAGGATAAATGTAAAGCTTTCCGTCAAAAACATGTACGGCAGGATCTGCCATATAGTCTCCAGGCACCAAGTATCTGAATTTCTTTTCCATATCGTTACGTTATTAAATGTTCTGTTTTCCAATCAGTTCTTCCACAAAAGGTTTCGGCCGGCAATCACGGTCGAACAATAAAGGATAATCCACACGTCCGGGCACAGGGAAATTATTCTTCCATGAGTCACCGTCCGTCACCCCCCACGCCGTCACACGGGTAATGATATTCGAATGTTTCAGGAAAAGACCGAAAAATTCCTTCATCCGGTTATTCCATGCCACAGACACAGAGTCGGGCAAACCGTCGGGATAGGGATTCAGGGATTGTTTATAAGACACCGTGTCCGAAATATTGGCTCCCATCCGTGTCGTGGGCACTCATATCCCATTCGGTTACCATCACCTTTACTCCGGCAGCTGCAAATGCCAGTATACTGGCTTCAAATTCGGACACTGACGGATAATCCATTCCCATGTGTCCCTGCATACCTACCGCGTCGATGCGCAGTCCACGGTCTTTCAGCATCTTTACCAATTCGACTACTTTGTCACGCTTAGCCTTCCCGTCCATGCCATAATCATTATAGTAAAGTTCGGCTTCCGGATCTACCTCATGAGCATACTGAAAAATAAGCGGGATGTACTCTTCGCCTAATATCTCGTAAAAAGGAGATTTACGCCAGGAGCCGTCCGATTCAATGGCTTCATTCAACACATCCCAGCCCTTTATACGCCCTTTATAGTGCGTCACAATAGTCTGGATATGTTTTTTTATACGCTCCTTCAAGATGTCGGCACTTACTGTTTTTCCTTGTTCGTCCACACAGAACCAAGGTGCCAGCTGTGAATGCCAGATAAGGCAATGCCCGATAACAGCCATATCGTTCTCCTCGCCAAAACGAACCAACCGGTCCGCTTCCGTAAAATCAAAATGGTCTTCCTCCGGATGAATCACTTCGCATTTCATGCAATTCTCGGCCACAATGGAATTAAAATGACGTTTTACCACTTTCGAGGCGCAAGTATCCTGACCTGCTGCCTGACGTACATTCAACGCTACCCCCATCAGAAACTTGCCCGAAGCTGCTTCCTTCAGCGAAGGATCCGGCTGCATACCGGCCTTCCGGTCATTGCCGCAAGCGGCCATTAATCCGGCAATGGCAGCCAATAATGTTACATATCTTATTTTCATATTACAAAGTTTTTAAGGTAAATAACTTGTTTTTTTTCATTAATAACCGGCCTTACTGCGACGGTCAGCAAGTTCCGCCTGCATCTGTTCGTTGTATTTTTTTGTAATAGGATAGAAGCATAAGGCAGCTACTCCCATTCCAAATATCATAGCCGGAATCAGACTGGAGGAAAGTACAATCCCCCTTATAGCCGTACCGCTTTGCTCTGCCCCGATACCGGACACATACCCAAATCCTGAAAGCAGAAACCCCAGGATGGCCCCACCGATACCCAGCCCGGCCTTCAAGGCAAAAACTACACCAGCAAACACAAAGCCTGTGGCGCGACGGTAATTTTTATATTCTGAATAGTCGGCTACATCCGCAATCATCGCCCACAACAAAGGTACAGTCGGCGCGTATGCCAAACTCTTCAGGAAATTCAGTACAAACATCGTTTCCACATCCGCTTTTCCCGGGAAATAGAACAAAGCTGTAAAAATGGCCGTAAGTGAGAGGCAAACGATAAAAACGCGTTTCTTACCATAACGATTTGCCAAAAAGCCGGACAAAAGAATCACCCCAAAGAACTGGACAAGTGCTCCCAACATATTAAACACTCCAAATCCTACCTCGTATGCCTTATCGGAAGAATTGACTACCAGCCCGAAAGCATTCAACACAGCATACCCCGCGCTGCCATCCGTTTCCATTGCCACCAGTCCCAGACGGTCAAGAAAGGCATACAATGCTCCGGCATCCACATAATTCTCAAAATAATAGTTCATGGCACTACCCCACATGGCAAGCGTAATAAAAATGAAAAGCGTAAGTATGAACATAGCCCGCCAAGGAACGCTTCCAAACACATCCTTTATATCCTGACGCGTATCTGTCTTTTGACTGGCAGGCGGCTCTATGCGCTCACGAGTTGAAAAGAAAGTAATGACCAGAAAAACGAACCCGATACAAGCGAACAAAGAGATGGTACATAACCAGCCATGCGCTTTGTCTCCACCATCCGAAAACTTGCTTACCAAAGGGAGCGTAAGTCCCTGCACCACAAACTGGGCAATGGTAGCCGCCACAAAACGAATGGAAGTGATACTGGTACGTTCCTTTATATCACCGGACATCACTCCGCCCAAAGAAGCATACGGCGTATTGTTAAAAGAATAAAGGCTCATCAGCAAGGTATAAGACAGCGTAGCATACAATGCTACCAGCCCTTTATCTTCAATGCCCGGATTATAGAAAGCCAACACATAGAAAACCATGAAAGGCAACGCAGTCCAAAGCACCCACGGACGATATTTCCCGAAACGTGTCTTGGTGCGGTCACTCAATAACCCCACTGTAGGATCGACAAAGGCATCCGTGATACGCGCCACCAACATCACCGTACCGGCAATGGCACCTTCCAGACCGAATATGTCCGTATAAAACTTTGTCTGATAAATCATCATCATCTGGAAGACCAGATTAGCCGAGCAATCCCCCAGGCTGTAACCGATTTTCTCGGCCATCGAAACTTTTTGACTTTGTGTATTCATGGTTATTACATTAAAATATCTTCCATAAAAAGTAATTCCATCCATTGGCTGGAATTACTTTATGCCTATTGAAAACAAAAATGAGCTAAACAAAATGTTGTCCCTGCTCCAATCTTTAGAATCTTATTCCAGACGAAACAAAAGTACACAAAGCTTTATGATTCCTGTAATCACAATGATACACGCATCTTTACAGGCAGAACAGACGTGCTCCGCCTGTAACATTTTTCTTTGATGATGTTACATCCAGGCCTATTTACCTTATAATTAAACATAACGGGGGGCTGTTCAACATTGAACAGCCCCCCGTTTCCCGACAAACAGCATTCAGCGTTTCTCGTAATACTTCACCCAGTCCACCCACATTTCCACAGGTAACTCTTTCGGATCCACAGCACCAACCCATGAGCCACCCAACTGCATATCTATCAATAAATAGTAAGGTTGATAGAAAGGGAACTGCCCTTCCTTGTCCGTATCAATGCGCGGATAAGTATAGGTATGACGATGATTGACAGCAAACACCAGGCTATCCGGATAAATATCTACCGAATAGATATTGTATTCCTCAGGATTTATCTTATTAATACCTCCGTGAGGCGGATTATCCTTTATACCTAAGACATGTGTATAGTAAGAATGGGTAGTCTGATAAGCAATACGATCATGATTCAACCGTTCCATAATATCAATCTCACCTCCTTTGGGCCACTCCGCTTTTTCGGGAAGCATCCATATAGCCGGCCATGCCCCCTTAGCGGCTTGCAATTTAGCACGTATCTCCACTCTTCCCCCTGTAAACAATTTCTTTCCTTTGGTATAGACACCTCCCGTCAGATAAGGAGCCGTATCATTTTTTTGAGTATGATTGGCTATTCCACGAAGTATCAGATTCCCATCCTGCATAGCATAACATGAATCATAATAAGACATATAGTTGTTCCAATCGGATGTTCCGCGAGGTATCTTAGTCCATACCGATTCGTCAAAACTGTTTTTTTGATCAAAATTCTCCACCCATACCAGCTTCCATTCTTTACTTTTAACCGATGTCTTACAAGCACTCACCAAACAAACCAGCCCCATACAGGCCCAAACAAATAAAAGGCTTTTTCTCATAGTATTTATTTCTATCTGATAAAAAAACAATGCCGTATCAAACGAAATATAATCTCATTCAATACGGCTAATTTATCTATTAATAATGTATTTATTTCGCCAAGCTATAAACCACATCCATTATCTTCTGGCCTATTTCATCTGCCGCTTCCATGGTTGCAGCCTCAGAATAAACACGGATAATAGGTTCAGTATTACTCTTACGCAAATGTACCCACTTGTCTGGGAAATCGATTTTCACACCGTCTATGTCGTTTATCTCTTCATCCTTATACAGTTCCTTTATTTTGGCCAAAATAGCGTCCACATCCGTTTCCGGAGTCAGATCAATGCGATTCTTGGCAATGAAATAAGGAGGATAAGTAGCACGCAGTTCACTGACTTTCTTCCCTTCGTGTGCCAAATGGCTCAGGAATAAAGCAATTCCCACCAATGCATCACGTCCGTAATGGCTTTCAGGATAGATTACTCCACCATTTCCTTCACCTCCAATCACTGCATGAGTCGCTTTCATCTTGGTAACCACATTCACTTCCCCTACAGCCGAAGCATTGTATTCGCAACCATATTTACGGGTTACATCGCGCAAAGCACGGGTAGAACTCAAGTTAGAAACGGTATTTCCGGGAGTATGTTTCAATACATAGTCTGCCACGGTCACCAATGTATATTCTTCGCCATACATTTTTCCATCCTCACAGATCATAGCCAGACGGTCAACATCCGGGTCTACAACGAAAGCCACGTCACAACCGCCTTTGGCCATCAACCCCATAATGTCCCCCAGGTTCTTTTCCAAAGGTTCCGGGTTATGCTGAAAATCACCGGTCGCTTCACAATAAAGCTTTTCTACATGCTTCACTCCCAACCGTTCCAACAATTCAGGAAGAATAATACCGCCAACTGAATTAACGCAATCTATAGCTACACGGAAATTGGCCTTACGGATAGCATCCACGTCTACCAATTTCAAAGCCAAAACACTATCTATATGTTTCTGATTGTAGGTATTGTCTTCGCGATAACTTCCGATGTGGTCTATATCGGCAAACTCAAACGCTTCCGCTTCTGCTATACGCAGCACTTCATTTCCTTCTTCCTTATTCAGGAATTCTCCATGCTCATTCAGCAACTTCAAAGCGTTCCATTGTCTGGGATTGTGGCTGGCAGTCAAAATAATGCCACCGCACGCTCCTTCCATGGTTACAGCCAGTTCTGTAGTCGGTGTAGATGCCAGTCCGATATTCACCACATCAAACCCCATTCCCATTAAAGTACCGCATACCACGTTCTTCACCATTTCGCCGGAGATACGTGCGTCACGTCCTACTACAATTTTATTACTCTTTACTGTGGTTGTTTTACGTATCAGCGTTGCATAAGCTGATGTAAATTTCACTATATCCAGCGGGTTCAAACCTTCCCCCACGTGTCCTCCAATGGTTCCACGAATTCCGGATATTGATTTAATTAATGTCATCGTGCTAATTGATAAGTTATTTCATAGTAACAAGGATAGACAGAAGCAGAAGCGTCAGATTGTCCTTCACTGTGAGGTACAATCAGTCTGACCTTAGAACGACCGGAAATCTCTCTGCCGACCTTTATGTAATTGAATGGAATCAACCATCCTGAAGGTACATAAGGTGTACCCCAAACTGTATACATTATACCGGAGGTGAATGTAGCTGAAAAAGATTTTCCACTTTTTGTCAGCATCATAGCATCCGGATAAACCATTTGAGAATTCCCATAGTCTGTATTCCAAGACAAAGAATCTATTCCATCCGAAGTAATCTGTTCCTCCACATACCGGGCCAGAATCTCATAGCGACCGTCTTTCAAACGCTCACCATTTCCTTCTGCCACAATCTGCATATAAACACCTGTTTCCGAGAAAAGGACAAACTGGTTTTCATCCACATTGGTTGTAGAATCCTGTTCCTGAAACTGTTCAAAGCTGATCACATTGATATCTTCCCGTTCAATAAATCGTTTGATAGCTTCTCTCTCTTCTTCTTTCATTTCAGCATAGGTCTTTCCATTATTGCAAGACTGGAAGACCAGCCCTAAAAGAAACACAGATGCGAACAATATACCTAATTTCTTCATTCTAAGTTCTGTTATTTTCGGGCAAAATTAATAAATAAGCCCCTAACTTTTATATTGTTTGTATGCAATTATACTAAAATAACTATTTTTTTGCCAGAAGCAGTTCCTCGTATTTCACCAAAGCCTGTTTAAACAGATCGATAGCTTCATCCATTGTACCATAAAACTCACCACCGGATGCATTCAAATGACCACCTCCATTAAAAAATTCGGCAGCCACTTTATTACAAGGGAAAGTACCTACAGAACGCAGAGATACCTTTATCATATTCTTTTCCGTATCCTCACGCAAGAATACGGAGAAAATAATATTCTTTATGGAAAGCGGAATATTCACAAACCCTTCCGTATCTCCTTTTACATACTGGAATTTACTTTGTTCCTCTTTTGTCAGCCAAATCAATGCCGAATTGAACTGAGGGAATACTTGCATCTTGTCGTACAGCACATATCCCATCAGGCGTAAACGTCCCTCAGAATATGTATTATAAACTTTACGATAAATCTCATCCTTATCAATGCCTTTTGAAAGCAGTTCACTAATAATGAAATAAATTTCACGGTCATTAGAATTATAAGTAAAGCCACCTGTATCGGTCATCATCCCCGTATAAATACATTCAGCACCTTCTTTGGTGATATCCTCAAAATACCCCAGACGGCATATCAACCGGAAAACCAATTCCGATGTAGAAGATATTTCAGGATGAGAAATAATGATTTTACAAAAGGCTTCCGGATTAAGATGATGGTCAATCATCATTTTACGTGCCGGCGACTGAGCCACAGCATCCGCCATCGCATCAATACGAGACAAAGCATTGAAATCCAGACAACAGATCACATCTGCCTCATTCAGCAGCTTATTGGCAAATTCAGTATATTTATCGTACCGGATTATATCCTTGGCTCCCGGCATCCATCTCAAAAAATCCGGAAAAGCATTGGGAACAATGACATTCACCGTTTTTTCCTGTGATTCTAAAAAATGCCATAATCCTAATGAGGAGCCAATGGCATCACCATCCGGTGACACATGGGTAACAATAACTATTTTATCAGCTCTTTCAAACCATTTTTCGGCATGGTCTATATTAGCCTGTGCAATTACTTTTGATAACATATTCAATCTTTTTCTTTTGAAATGGCAAATTTACAAATTAATTCTTTATTCACAGAAGAATACGGTAAGAACCTTTCGGAGATATATCAATATAATCCAATCCCAAACCTCTACACTCGTCCTTTAACAAATTCAATCTATACCCACCGAGCGAAGCATCCAGTATGACCTTCCTAATTTTAAATATTTTTTGTAATGGGGCAATTTTTCCTTTAAAACCTTTACACAAGTACATATAATCAATATCCAACAAACAATCAACCGATCTGCTCCGCCAGCGGTTATCAACCAAAACACATATATTCAGACCTTTATAATGATAAATGCTATCCTGTTGCCAAACATCTTTTTGAGGGGAAACTTTTACTTGCGAATGGGCCAGGATTAACTGAAAAGACTCCTCTTTCATATAATATAGACAACCTGAAAATCCTATAAAAAAATTGATTCCACACAAAACAGTAATCAACAATTTCCGTGAAGGAGATAACAGATAAGATAATAACACAAATAATAATACATAAAGAATACCAACCTGAAACAAAGACAAATGTATATCGCCGGAATGTGATATAGGCAAATCCCCCACCCATTGCATACTGTTATTCAGCAACCACAACACCCCGTTCAATCCTTTTACCACCCATATATGCAATACCGTAAAAGGAGACAACACAAAACTTGCTACCGATCCATAAATTATAACAAATACTAAAGGTGCCACTATCAAATTGGCCGGTAAAAAACAAACAGGAAAATAAGCGAATTTATAAATAACCACAGGAGCTGTCCCTAACTGTGCCGCCAGCGAAACTGCCACTATCCCCCAAATATAACGAGGTACAGGGTGATGCACCCGCCAGCACCGAAAAATGACAGGATAAATAAACAAAATTGAAAATACAGCCAGAAATGATAGCTGGAACCCGGTATCAAAAAGATAAAAAGGATTATAAAGCAGCATAAAGAATGCCGCTATAGCCAAAGTATTCAATGACAAAGTCCGTTCTCCTGCCGCACGTGCCACTGTCATTAACATACACATTACCACCGCCCGTATAACCGAGGGAGGCAAGCCCACTAAAAAAGCAAATGTCCATAACAACAACACAATAATGCCACACTTTACCCATCGCAGCAGGCAACTTCTATCCAGCGGACGCAATATCCAACACAATAATCCCCACAAAACAGCTATATGCATTCCTGACAAAGCCAAGATATGGCTCACTCCCGCCACTTGATAAGTTTCACGTAAATCCTCACTCAGTTCCTCCTTATAGCCAACAGTCAAAGCCGACAATACGGCAAATTCATCTCCCGAGAATCCCCACTTCCGATAACTGTTCAGTATTTTCTCTCTCCATACACCTGTCCGCTGTTTCCATGTCAATGCCGATTTCTTGCCTGTCCATTGCCAATACCCCGGAAAGATTACGGCCGTTCCGCTAATTTGCTGTCTGAAAAGATAAGCCGCATAATCAAATTCTCCCGGAATCACCTCTCTTTCAGGAGTCGAGATACGTGTATAAAAGTTCAAATGGTCTCCACATCGTAAATTTACAGAAAGACTATCTTTCATAATATAGACTAGTATCATACGATTAACAGGAACTATCCCCCTCTCAGACATTTCTTTATCTATCCGCAATTTACAGAGATATGTTTTTGCCTTTTCTTGTGGAACATCCACTATCACCCCTTGATACATATTCTT
>OGRO01002089.1_pt1 | contig 16167 bp, 12 predicted proteins | sample 1553451 | NCBI WGS metagenome assembly OGRO01 (sample SAMEA2580021, study PRJEB22360) | human gut metagenome
TGGCAAAAAGCTCGCTTAGGCGGGCTTTTTCAGTTATAATACAGATAAATACTAAGAGGATGACAAGTTGATCATAAGGAGGAAAAAATGAGCTTTCGAAAAGATTTTGTATGGGGAGCAGCAACCAGCGCATATCAGATAGAAGGCGCAGTAAAGGAAGAATGTGACCTAAGGATTTACAAAGACAGCGATCGACTGGCCGGTAACACCGGAGTGTCTGTACTGGGGATCGAAGTTTCTCTATGAGCGATATTAGAAACTGCTGTATATTACAGAGAATGGTCTGTCGTGCCACGATGTGATTTCACTGGATGGGAAAGTTCATGATCCTAACAGGATTGATTTTCTTGCCAGATATTTACATGAGTTCAAAAAAGCGGCAGAAGAAATTGATCTGAGGGGATATTTCCAGTGGTCACTGATGGATAACTTTGAGTGGGCAAAAGGATATTCGGAGAGATTTGGTCTGGTATATGTAGATTATCCGACACAGAAGAGGATTCTGAAAGATTCTGCTCATTGGTATAAAGAAATAATCAGTAAGAATGGAGAAAATCTGTAGAAGGAATGTGCTATAATATTCTGCAGTGAAGAAGAACAGAGGGAGTAACAGCGTATGACGATTAAAGAAATTGCCAAACTGGCAGGAGTATCCAGCGCAGCGGTGTCGAGATACCTGAACGGCGGATACGTCAGTGACGAGAAGAAAGAACAGATTAAGAAAGTAATTGATGAGACCGGCTATCAGCCATCGGCGCAGGCGCGTATGCTTAGAACCAAGAAAGCGTGTCTGATCGGGGTGGTTGTACCAAAGATTAATTCAGAATCCATCAGCCGGATCACGGCAGGAATCGAAAAGGTTCTTTCGGAGCGGAATTACCAGATGCTGCTTGCCGGAACGGATAATACACCGGCGAAGGAAATAGAGTATATGCGTCTGTTCGAGAATTATCCGGTAGACGGGATTATTCTTGTGGGAACGATGATCACGGCGGAACACCGGAGATTTCTGAAAGAATCGAAAGTACCGGTGGTTGTGATTGGTCAGCATACGAAATATGCGAACTGTATTTATCATGATGATTACGGCGCAGGGGAGGCCATGGGATGTGCGGTTGCGGCAAAGAGCCGGAAAGAGATTGCATATATCGGAGTATCAAGAGAAGATAAAGCAGCTGGAGCGGCCAGAGAAGATGGATTCCGGGAAGGTCTGAAAAGGTCGGGAAAAGAATTAAAAGACGGATATTATAAGGTGGCGGAGTTCACGACAGAATCCGGATATGAAAAGGTTCTGGAATTATTGAATGAAAAACATGACATCGATATCATATCATGCGCCACTGATACAATCGCAGCCGGGGCAATCGAAGCGATTCATACTTATGCCGGAAGTCAGATTCCGAAGAATGTAGAAGACACAGGATCCAGATTCCGTTATATATTAGAAAATACATCGATTCAGGTTACCGGATTTGGCGATAATCAGCTTTTAAAGGCGGTAACAGGTGGAATACCAACAGTGCATTTTGGCTATAAGACCAGTGGAATCCGGGGCGCAGAACTCCTGTTGGATGTAATAGAAAGGGATGAAAGCATTCCGGTAGAGATCAAACTTGGATTCCGGCTCGCTAACATTGATGATCCGGAAGAAAATATAGAAGACTAAGAGATGCCGGAGCAGAAAATCAGTGTGCAAAATGTGTAAATAGATTCCGAATCAGTCAAAAACAACAGAATTCGTGCAAACCGCACAAAATCGAATAGCAAATATCAGTAAAAATGCCATCTTTACAAATGGCATTTTTTTTCTTATTATAAAATCACAAGATGTGAAAACGATTACACATAGAACGAGGAAGGAGAGTTAATATGGATTACAGAAAGACCGCACAGGACATCCTGGATCATGTCGGCGGAAGTAAGAACATTGCATCTGCAGCACATTGTGCAACGAGACTTCGTCTTGTCATTGCAGATAATAAGAAAGTAAGTAAAGAAGCACTTGAAAATGTAGATGGGGTAAAAGGAGTCTTCGAAGCATCGGGACAGCTTCAGATTATCCTCGGAACCGGTACGGTAAATAAAGTATTTGCCGAGTTCATCGACATCGCAGGTATCACGGCAAGCTCGAAAGCAGAGGCAAAAGAGGCAGCTGCAGAGAAGCAGAACTGGTTCATGCGTGCGATCAAGCTGCTTGGTGATATCTTCGTACCGATTATTCCGGCCATCGTAGCCAGCGGTTTCTTAATGGGAATCATGAACTCACTTGATTTTATGAATAGCAACGGATTCCTCCATATTAATACACACAGTTCGATTTATGTATTTGCGAATCTGTTCAGTAACATTGCTTACACATTCCTGCAGATCCTGATCGCATTCTCAGCTGCAAAAGCATTCGGTGCGAACCAGTATCTTGGTGCAGTTATCGGTATGATCATGATCCATCCGTCACTGCAGAATGCTTATACTGTAGCAACAGAGGGTGTACAGCAGACACAGAGCGTCTTCTTCGGACTGTTCAAGATCGATATGGTCGGATATCAGGGACACGTCATTCCGGTTATCATCGCCGTATGGATTCTGGCAGTGATCGAGAAGAAGTTACATAAGATCGTTCCGGAAGTTCTTGACTTGTTCGTAACACCTCTGGTCAGCGTATTTGTAACAGGTTACCTTACATTATCAATTGTAGGACCGATCTTCGTATGGGCTGAAAATGCAATTCTCGGAGCAATCCAGTGGATGCTAACGCTTCCTCTCGGAATCGGAAGTCTGATCATGGGAGGTTTATATGCACCAACCGTAGTAACCGGTATTCATCAGATGTATACAGCCATTGACATCGGACAGCTTGCAAAATACGGTGTTACATACTGGCTTCCACTTGCAAGTGCAGCCAACGTAGCACAGGGAGCTGCAGCACTTGCAGTAGGTATTAAGTCTAAAGATAAGAAGATCAAATCTCTGGCGCTTCCATCATCACTCAGTGCATTTATGGGAATTACAGAGCCTGCAATCTTCGGTGTAAACTTAAGATTCTTCAAACCATTCATCGCCGGATGTATCGGTGGAGGATGTGGGGCATTATATGCATCACTGGTACATCTTGGAGCGAAAGGAACTGGTGTGACAGGTATCTTCGGTATCCTGCTCTGCCTGAACCAGCCGCTTCAGTACCTAATCGAGATGGTGATCGCAGTCGGTGTTGCATTCGTGATCTCATTCCTGATCTATAAGGATGCAGAACCAAAGGCAGCAACCGCAGATGCAGCAGAGACAGCAGCAGTAGAAAATATGGAAACAACAGACGCAGTAGCAACAGACGATACAGCAGCAGACACAACAGCAGCTACAACAGAAGAGACATTAACAAGCCCGGTAAATGGAACACAGATTCCGTTAGCAGAAGTAGCAGATGAGACATTCGCATCAGAGATGCTCGGAGCTACCGTTGCAGTAGAGCCTGCAGACGGAAAAATCGTAGCGCCATGCGACGGAGAAGTATCGAATATCTTCGAGACAGGTCATGCCGTATGTATCACAACAGAAGCGGGTGGCGAACTTCTGATCCATATCGGTATTGATACTGTAAAAATGGATGGAAAAGGATTTACAAAGAAAGTTTCTGATGGCGACAAAGTACATGCAGGAGATATTCTGGTAGAAGCGGATCTTGAGGAAATCAAGAATGCAGGATATCAGACGACAACAATGATGATTCTGACAAATACAGATGAATTCGGAAATGTAACAAAGGCAGAACCTGCTGAAGTTAAGACAACAAGTAAAGTTATGACACTTACAAAATAATGTGTATAGAAATAATGCTTATAGATAGATGGAGACGATTGATTTATGAACGCATTAACAAGAGATCTTGTAAAATTAGTAGAGACAGCAGAACAAAGCCAGAAAACCAGAGAAGAGTTATCCGTATCAGATAGAAAATTTCGTGAAAAACTACACCTGATGCCGCCGGTCGGCTGGCTGAATGATCCAAATGGACTCTGCCAGTTCCAGGGTATCTATCACGCGTTTTTCCAGTATTCGCCGTTTAATGCAGAAGGCGGTGTGAAGATGTGGGGTCACTATACCAGCAAGGATATGATTAAGTGGGAATATCAGGGTACCGCACTTTATCCAGATCAGCCATTTGACTGTCACGGAGTATATTCCGGATCCGCATTTATTGAAGATGGAAAAATGTATCTGTACTATACAGGAAATGTCAAATTAGAAGACGGGGAATATGATTACATCCGCACCGGACGTGAGGGCAATACCGTTCTGGTTATAACGGAAGACGGCAAGACGTTCGGAAAGAAAAAAGAACTGATGAGAAATTCAGATTATCCGGACGATCTGACCTGTCATGTAAGAGATCCAAAGGTATGGAAAGAAAATGGTACTTATTATATGGTACAGGGTGCAAGAACGAACAAAGATGTAGGTCAGGTACTTGTATTTGAATCTGAAGATAAAGTAAACTGGAAGTTCAGAAACCGGGTGGAATCCGAAAAGCCATTCGGGTATATGTGGGAATGCCCGGATTATTTCAAAATCGGAGATAAGAAACTTCTTTCCACGTCTGTTCAGGGACTGGAAGGTGGTATCTGGGAGGATCGTAATGTATATCAGTCCGGATACTTTGAGATAGAAGGAGATATTCTTGGAGAATACAAGTTGTCAGAGTATCATTTGTGGGATTATGGGTTTGATTATTATGCCCCGCAGAGTTTTGAGACGGAAGACGGAAGAAGGATCCACATCAGCTGGATGGGAATGCCGGACTGCGAAGAATACAGCAATCCGACCATTCAGACAGGATGGCAGCATTGCTTTACATTTCCAAGAGAAATCTTTGAAAAAGATGGCAAGATCTGTCAACGTCCGATAAGAGAACTAGAAGAGAAGAAACATCTGGTAAGTGATGTGAAAGGTATGCTGGTAGGAGAGGAATATCCGGTATATGAAATGACGATTTCGGATATTACAAAGAACCGCTTTAAAGTTATCCTTTCAGAGAAGCTGATCCTGGATTATGCTGACGGAAAATTCCGGATGCATTTTACAGATCAGGATAAAACTTCGGTATCTTCAGGAAGAAGCATGAGATATGTAGAAGTGGAAGAAGTGGAGAATCTGAAGATTCTGGCCGATACATCCTCTGTTGAAGTATTTGTAAATGATGGGGAATATGTATTTTCGACAAGATATTATCCGGAAGTTTATAAATTACAGGCAGAAGCTGTGGGAGCACAGATTACGTTGTCAGAAATTATGTAACGAAATATCAATCTGAGATACCAATAATATAGAAAGAAGATCACCATATATCAAAAGAAAGAGTTTCAGTAGAGAAATTTTCAAAAGATATATGGTGATTTTTAATACCAATGTATGCAATAGAAGCTGCCAGTGGTAGGTTCTATGTATGCAAGAGATACAAATATTTTTCAAAATTAACGCCTTCGTTTACCGGAACATGTTCTTCTACAGAATCAATTAATGATTTTTCAAGAAAAGAACCTGCGGTCTGCATCATTTCCGTAAGGGAAATATCTCTGGCAAGTCCGCCTGTGATGCAGGAAGCAAAGAGATCACCCGTACCGGAATAACTTCCGTTGCAACAGGGATATGCCGAAAGAAAATGTGAAGAGCCATCTAGCAGGAGATTTCCAATCTTATGAACTCCGTCATCTGCAGTAAAATGAATACCAGTGATGAGGACCTTTTTTTCATGATCCTTTGTCAAAGTCTGCCCTGCATCCTTAAGTCGTGAAATGAGCTGCTGTATAGACAGAGACGGATCCTGCAGGCTGTTATAATCTATATCCGTCAGCAGACAGAATTCGGTAAGGTTAGGAGTGATAACATCTGCACGTGCGGCAAGTTCTTTCATAGCAGTCAGAAGCCCGGAAGTATACATATCATAGGTAACGCCATCGTCTCCCATTACAGGATCGACCAGAAGAAAGGTGTCTGCTGTCTGGAAAGTATCCAGAAAGTGCATGATCTGTTCAATCTGGCAGACACTGGCAACATAACCGGTATAGATTCCGGAAAAAGAAGTGCCTAGTTTCTTCCATTCCTGGCGGAAATAATCCATCTTATCGGTAAAATCATAACAGTAGTAGCTGGGGTATTCTGTTTGTGAACTTAAAATGGCGGTAGGGAGTGGACAGGCCTGGATTCCCATCGCAGATAATACGGAGATGGCAGCAGTCAGGGAACAGCGTCCAAGTCCGGACAGATCATTGATTACAGCAACTTTTTTTGTCATAAAGAAATCCTCATTTTCTAATGTATTGTAAATATGTAATAATTATACCATTATAAAAAGAAGAAAGAAACGGCCAGAGAAAAGGAAGACTTGCAGGCCACCAGAGCTTAAAAAAATAATTTAAAAAAATTTGAAAAAGTTGTTGACAGATAGAAAACGTTGCGCTATAATTAATTTCGTTGCTGAGGTACATAAATAACTGAGGCAAACAAATATAATATGTGCGCGTAGCTCAGCTGGATAGAGCGTCTGGCTACGGACCAGAAGGTCGGGAGTTCGAATCTTCTCGCGCACGTACGAGAGACCCTTGTTTGACATTAAGTCGGACGAGGGTTTTTTGCTGTTCCGAAGCGGATGTTTCAATTCAGATGACCGGGACAGTATTGACATAATTTGGGCAACTGTGTTAAGGTTACATAGTAAATTTAATTAAGATTGTGTGAGGTGTCAGTCAGAAGGATTCAGAATAATTTGTGGAAAGAATGATCTGACTGGTGAAAAGGGAAACAGGTGAGAATCCTGTACGAACTCGTCACCGTGTTTTGCAAGCAGAAGCTACAGATCCACTGGGAGAACCGGGAAGGGAGCAGATGTGTCAGAGCAATAAGCCGGGAGACCTGCCTTTCGCAGTACAGGAACGAAAAAGTTCAGGCCACGAGGAATTGGCAGTACGAAATGGATCACAGAACTGTATGTGGTATAATACAGTTTTATTTTCGTTGTCTTCGTTTTCTGACGGAGGCTTTTTTTGGCTATATATTCGGAAGGAGCTGACGGAGGCCGAGTTTTTTTGTATCTCGTGCATTGACAATCGGAAAATCAGGAGGTAAAAGAAATGAAAAAGAAACTGGTAGTTGTATTATTATCAGCAGCTATGTGTGTAGCAGCACTTGGCGGATGTGGTTCCAAAGCAGGTAGCAGTTCAGACAGCAGCAAGAAGACTGCAGAGAATTCATCAAAAGAGGACGATCAGAAAGCCGCAGATGAAGTAGCAAAGAAGATTGATGCCATCTATGTGCAGGAAAGAAACGACAAGACAGATGAGCAGTGTAAAGAAGCGAAAGAAGCGTGGGACAAATTGACAGATGCACAGAAAGAACTTGTGGAAGGTGAAAATGCTGATCCGGATTATTTCGGAAGAGATACAGGGGATGCTTCCCAGGATGATCCGTTAAATGAAGATAACATCGGGGAGAAGGAACTCTTGGTAGTAAGTTTCGGAACATCTTTTAATGCAAGCCGTGCAGCCGATATCAGCGGAGTTGAAAAAGCACTTCAGGCAGCTAATCCGGACTGGTCCGTAAGAAGAGCATTTACAGCACAGATCATCATTAATCATGTACAGGCAAGAGATGGTGAGAAGATTGATAACATGGATCAGGCTTTAGAGCGTGCAGTAAAGAATGGTGTAAAGAAACTGGTTGTACAGCCTACACATCTGATGCACGGTGCAGAGTATGATGAGTTAACAGAAACAGTAAATAGTTACAAAGATAAATTCGAATCTGTTAAAATCGCAGAACCACTTCTCGGAGAAGTTGGAGCGGACGCAACAGCAATCAATGAAGACAAGGCTGCAGTAGCTAAGGCAATCACTGCAGAAGCAGTAAAGACAGCAGAATATGACAGCCTTGATGCAGCAGCAGAGGACAGCACAGCATTTGTATTCATGGGACATGGAACATCTCATACAGCAAAGATCAGCTATTCTCAGATGCAGGCACAGATGGAACAGCTTGGATATAAGAATGTATTCATCGGAACAGTAGAAGGTGAGCCGGAAGATACTTCCTGCGAATCCGTTATCGCAAAAGTAAAAGATGCCGGATATAAGAATGTAATCCTTCGTCCACTTATGGTTGTTGCCGGAGATCATGCTAATAATGATATGGCCGGAGATGATGATGATTCATGGAAGAGTCAGTTTGAGGCATCTAAGAACTTTGACAGTGTAAAGACACAGATTGCAGGTCTTGGAGAGATCGATGCAATTCAGCAGTTATATGTTGCTCATACAAAAGCAGCTATGGATGCACAGTAAGAAAGATAATTAAGGGAGATAACAATGTTGAGAAAGAGATTGATGGCAGTTGTACTGTCTGCAGTAATGACAGCTGCAATATTCACAGGATGTGCAAGTAAGGATGACAGCAGCAAATCAGACAACAAATCAGCCAAGACAGAACAGCAGAAGTCTGATGCAAAAGAAGAAAAATCAAAAGATTCAAAGTCCGAAGCAGCAAAGGCGCCGATCGAGGATGGGACCTATACTGCAGAATTTAAGACGGACAGTACGATGTTTCATGTAAATGAAGCAAATGAAGGAAAAGGTACACTGACTGTAGAAGATGGAAAGATGACGATACATATCAGTCTCGTATCAAAAAATATCGTGAATCTCTTCCCTGGTACAGCAAAAGAGGCTCAGAAAAAAGGTACAAAACTTTTAGAACCAACCACAGACAAAGTTACATACAGCGATGGAACGACAGAAGAAGTCTATGGATTTGATGTTCCGGTTCCGGCGTTAGATGAAGAATTTGATCTGGCGTTGATCGGAACAAAGGGCAAATGGTATGATCACAAGGTAAGTGTATCAAACCCGGTAAAAGCTGAATAAAATGTATGAATAAAAACTCTTATTTCCCATATATTGTACAGACTACAAAAAGGTGGGGAATAAGAGTTTTTTTTGTATCAAACAATGCAAAGATACATAAAAATAGTAAAAATGCATAAAAAAAATAAGAATTACTGGACTTTTATGTTAAAACGCACTAATATTGAATTAACGGTAAAACGGAATAAAAAACAGGAAGGAAATAAGCGAATGAAAGGAAATGTAATTGTAGGACAATCTGGGGGACCAACTGCAGCGATCAATGCCAGTCTTGCCGGTGTATACCGGACAGCGAAAGACCGTGGAGCCAATAAAGTATATGGAATGCTTCACGGAATCCAGGGATTATTAAAAGAAAAATATATTGATCTGTCAGATCATATCAAGACCGAACTGGATGCGGAATTATTAAAAAGAACACCGGCCGCATTTTTGGGATCCTGCCGTTATAAGCTTCCGGAGATCCATGAGAACAGAGAAGTGTATGATAAGATATTTGAGATCCTGGACAAACTGGATATCGAAGTATTTATCTATATCGGTGGAAATGATTCTATGGATACAATCAAGAAATTATCGGATTATGCCATTATATTCGGTCATGCAATCCGTTTCATTGGATGTCCGAAGACGATTGATAATGACCTTGCACTTACCGATCATACACCAGGATATGGAAGTGCGGCAAAATATATCGGAACATCTATGAAAGAGATTATCCGTGACAGCTTCTGCCTGGAATATGAAAAAGGCGTGGTATCTATCGTCGAAATAATGGGAAGAAATGCCGGATGGCTGACCGGAGCGGCTGCATTGTCAAAGGGAGAAGACTGCGAAGGACCGGATCTTATCTATCTGCCGGAACTTCCATTTGATCTTCAGTTATTTGGAGAAAAGATCAAACAATTATTACAGGAGAAAACATCTATTGTTGTTGCAGTATCAGAAGGAATCCGTACAGAAGATGGAACTTATGTATGTGAACTTGGCAACAGTATTGACTTTGTAGATGCATTTGGACATAAGCAGTTATCCGGAACAGCATCTTACCTTGCAAGTTATATTGCAGGGGAGATTGGATGTAAGACACGTGCGATTGAATTAAGTACATTACAAAGAGCCGCATCTCACGCAGCCTCAAGAGTTGATATACTGGAAGCATATCAGGTTGGAGGAGCAGCGGTAAAGGCAGCAGACGAAGGAGATACCGGAAAGATGGTAGTCTTAAAACGTCTGTCGGATGATCCATATCAGTGCGGAACAGAAGTAAAGGATGTACACAAGATTGCCAATGATGAGAAGCTTGTACCAAGAAACTGGGTAAACGAAGAAGGTACTTATGTAACAAATGAGTTTATTTCTTATGTGCGTCCATTGATTCAGGGGGATGTATCACCGGTTATGGTAGATGGAATCCCAAGACATCTGTATACACCAAAAGAATTAAGCCACAGATAAAAAATAGATAAGATTTGAAGGTTGGAAAGATAGTGCCGTATTGCGAGCGTATAACAAGATACATGTCTTGCAATATGGCACTTTTTGTATACCAAAGCAGCATGTAAGAGAAGTTGCCGGTAGCAAGTTCTGTAGATACAAAAATATGTAACAGAAGTTGTCTGTGGCAGGTCCTTTAAAGTGCTGTGCCAGAAAATATATAAAAACAATAAAAAAGGGTTGAAATTTTGAAATGAATCAGGTAAGATATCTTTAATCTATATTTTCAAGATAGATTCTTTTAATTAATCTATATAGTCTGTAGGACTTCGTGAGGCCTCACCAAATTTACCATGTAAGAAAAAATGAAAAAAGAACAGGGGTGATATATGTTGCAACAAAAAGAAAGTTATGATGTGTTGCGGCTGATTGAGCATGGACAATTATGCTATATCAGTTCCGAAAATGTGCAGGGGAAAACCCTGGACAGATACTTAAAATATCATCCGGTAATAAAAAAACGGGAGATATTTTTATTATTAAAAGAGATAGCAGGACAACTGGCGTCATTTCACAGGTGCAGGGGAAATCCTTGTTATCAATATGTAAATCCATATAGTATTGTCAGGTCTGAAGATGGAAGAATTTATTTTCTGGATATGCAGTCGGAAGCAAACAGAAGCAAGATGATATTTATGCAAAGAAGAGATATCCGTGAATATTTTCTTCCGCCGGACGAAAAGTATTATCAACATGCCAGTAAGGAACTGGATATGTATGGGCTGGGAAAAACATTTCAATATATTCTGGCATTTGTGGAGGCAGAACCACGTTTTAACAGACGAGAAGAATATCGTCTTCAGAGAATTATTTCAAAAGCAATGGGGATAAGATCAACCCATTATCTAAATGTATCAGAAATCCAAAAACAAATCCCAAGGTATGAAGAAAAAGACAGAGATAAAATTTTGAATAATAAGGGGAAAAGAAGAAAAAAAGTGTGTATAACAGTAGTTTTGTCTATTGTTTTCGGGGGATATTTGTTCATAAATGCATGGGAAAATGCTGAAAAAGCAAACCAGAGAGAGATGAAAAGAACGGAATCTTCCAAATCAGAAGAGAAAAAAAGTGAAAAATCGGATGACCGGATAAAAAAGAAAATATATGAAAGAGATGAAGAGTATCTGGAATTGGCACTGGCATATTTCCTGAATGTGGGAGATATGAAAAAAAGTCTGAAATGTCTGAATCAAATGGAGAATCAGACTCTGGCAGTTAATCTGAAAAGGCTTATCAAAGCGTATGAAAAACAAAAAGTGCCGGAAGAGGCAGAAAAATTTGCAGCAAGTCTTGCTTACCTGGAGAATGAATGGAAAGAAAGAAGTATGCAGTCGGAAGAGAAGAAAAAACAGGCAATACAGTGCCTGATAAGAGGGTATGGATTACTGGATGATAAAGAAAGTTCAGAAAAAGTGTTGAATCTGGTAGAAGAAGGATTAAAGACAGATTATCTGAATGATTCTGCGAAGAGAGAACTATTGCAGTATCAGGCGTCTGCATTGGAAAAAGAAGAAAAGAAAGAGGAGGCAGCAAACATATATGCAGAGATATTGGAGGATGAGACGGAACCGGGTAAGAGAGAAGAGCTGTATAAAAAGATGGTACAGTTGTATGAAACTGCAGGAAGACGGGATATGGCAAGCGATACATGCATTCAGGGGATAAAAGAGCTTGGAGAATCAGAAGAGTTGAAATTAACACATATAAGACTGATATGTGCAGATCCGGCTGTCAATAGAGATACGTGTGCACTCAAGATTAAAGAATATGTAACAGAAGATACTGAACTTTTGGAAAATGCAGAATTTAAGAAATTACAAAAAGAATATGGAATTAAGGCAGAAGGAGGAAATATATGGGTAGGAAGATAAAAAAAGTAATAATGATAGCAGCGTTTGGTATGGTGACCGGAGGACAGATTGCTGATCTGTTACCGGAAGGAAATGTGATGCAGGTAGAAGCGGGAAGTCGAAAGCAGATTATAAAAGTAAAAAATAAAGGAAAAGACAGTAAGAAAGAATTTGACAAGGACAAAGATAACGCCAAAGATAATGAAAAGGATCTGGTAGAAGAGGGAGAAAAAGAGGACAGAAAAGATTCGGAGGAAGATAGAGAGAAAGACGATAAGAAAGATGACGGGAAAGATCCGGAGAAGGATGATGAAAAAGATGACAGGAAAGACTCGGAGAAGGATGACGAGAAAGAGGATGGAAAAGATCCGGAGAAGGATGACGAGAAAGAGGATGGGAAAGACTCGGAGAAAGATGACGAGAAAGATGACGGGAAAGACTTAGAGAAAGACGATGAAAAAGAGAATGGAAAAGATCCGGAGGAAGAAGAGATAAAAATGTATCATGCGGAATATGAGGATCCGGATGGTCAGAATGGCTATTATATCAGTGCTCCGACCGGAAAGATCACACATCTGAGTAAGAATGGCGTGACCAGATACCTTTTTGAGAATGGAAATGGGGAAAGGCAGGAAGGTACGCTGGAAAAATTAAATGAATCCTGCCGGTTGAAACAATTGAATTTTGCAGATGGAAGGAATGAACTGGAAGTATGGATGGAAGATGAAGAACATCATCAGATTGAAAATTCAGAAAGCAGAAAGGAATTCTGGATAGACAGTGTAAGACCGGTGATCGGTCTGGAAGTGTCCGGAGGAGCAGATATTTGGCACAAAGAGGCAGCAGAGGTAGTGGTAGAAGCTTCTGACGGGAGCAATGGAAGCCAGATCGCGGAAATTATCTGTAAAACAGGAGAAAAAATAGTTGGGAAAAGCAGTAAAGAAGCAGAAAAATTTGTCATTACAGAAAGTTCACAGAATGGGGAAAGTACCCCGGTAACAATTATTGCTACAGACTATGCGGGAAATCAGACGGTGGTAACGGATCGGGTTTTTGTTGACAGAGATGCACCGAAAGCATTGATACAAGGAGTGGAGGATTATACGATTACCAGTAAACCTGTACAAGTCAGCTATCTGGCAGAAGAAGAGAATGTAATTCAGACGGTGCGGGCAAATATTTTAAAAGAAGATATCGATGGGAAAAAGGAAGAAACAGAAATCACAGAATGGAAAACAAAAAGCAGGAATGAGTCTGGTGATACAAAAAAAGAAAGTGTGCAGACACTTGCAGAGGACGGGCTGTATAAGCTCCGAATGAATGTAACAGATATGGCAGGGAATGTCAGTCATGCCGAGAGACAGCTGATTATAGATAAAGAAAATCCCGTTATTGCACATGTAGATGAGTTGGATGGAAAGTATTTAAAGAAGTTTAGTTGGAATTATTCTATCGAGGAATCGATTAAGGATTTTACGAATTATACATATGTAATGAAAGTGGACGATGCATTTTATCGGCCAGGAGAAAAGATTGAAAAAGAAGGGGTACATGTACTGACAATCGAAGCTTTTGATTCAGCAGGAAATAAAGGAGAAGCAAAAGCGAGGTTTACCATCGATCATACACCGCCGGTGATCGAGTTTGAGGGGATAGAAGATGGAGAAAAATATGAAAAAGAAAAAACATTTTATGTCAGAACAGAGAATCTGGAAGATCAGATTGAATACATTAAAATTAATGGAAAAAAACAAAACAGGAAAAAACAGAAGAAGGGATATGAAATTCAGCTAAATGAGGCAAAAAATTATGAAATAGAGGTAAAAGCAAAAGATTTTGCGGGAAATGAAAAAGTTTCACAGATAGGATTTGAAATATACGAGGAAAAGAGTTTGTGGCAGAAAATTGTGGAACCGGTCAGAAAATATATTTTTTATGGAAATGAAAAGGTAATACAGGATGAAAAAATGGTCAAGGAAGATAAAAAGGAAGGAAAAAAGAAGAACATAATTTTATGGGAGAGAGCTGTTTTATTTGGCGCATTGATTGTTGTAGGAATATGGAAACGGGAAAAAGTGAAAGAAATCTGGAAAAATCTTTCATAAAAGGGAGGATGCCGGGTAACTACTTTCGCAGTTCCCGGCATGTATTATGAAAAAGTTTATTCCAAATAGTATTTACATACTAGATAACGTCTTTTGTATATCAAAGGATATGAGAGAAATTCTAAATCGCCATGTGTTCGGAAGTAGCTACCAAGTTCTCTGTATTTCTTTGATGATTATAGTATAAGAAAGACCTATGAAGAAAGAATGTTAAAGTAATGAAAGAATTTTGAAGGATAAATGAACAAATTGTGAACACGGGATTTTACAAAGATTTTGTTGGAAAATAGCGAAAAATAGATTATACTAATAGAAGTCAAATTGTAGAAAGAGGAGAAAATGAAGAATGAAATATATTTCTTTTGCCATTCCGTGTTATAATTCACAGGATTATATGGCCCATGCGATAGAAAGTATTCTTCCGGGTGGAGAAGATATTGAAATAATTATCGTAAATGACGGATCAAAGGACAGAACATCAGAGATTGCTCATGAATATATGGAAAAATACCCTACTATTATTAAAGTAGTAGACAAGGAAAATGGTGGACATGGAGATGCTGTAAACTCAGGGCTGATGCATGCAACCGGTAAATATTTTAAGGTTGTAGACAGTGATGACTGGGTGGACGAAGATGCACTTCATAAAATATTAGATGTTTTACGCCATATGGAAGAAGATGGAATGGAACTGGATATGTTGATCGCTAACTATGTGTATGAAAAAGTTGGTGCAACACATAAGAAGGTGATTCATTATCGTAACGTATTGCCACAGGATGAGATTTTCCGTTGGGATGATATGGGACATTTCCGTCTGGATCAGTATATTCTGATGCACTCGGTTATTTACCGTACAGACATGTTAAAACTGATCCAACTTCATCTGCCAAAGCATACATTCTATGTGGACAATATTTATGTATATTACCCACTCCCGCATGTACGCAAAATTTACTATATGGATGTAGACTTCTATAGATATTTTATTGGAAGAGAAGATCAGTCGGTTAATGAGAAAGTAATGATCAAAAGGCTGGATCAGCAGATTTTTGTCACAAAGACGATGATTGATATGTATCAGCTTAAAGATATTGGAAGTAAGAAATTAAGACAGTACATGCTTAATTATCTTGCAATCATGATGACAGTTTCTTCTATTCTTTGCATCCGTTCCAAGGATAAAGAAAATCTGGAAAAGAAAAAGGAATTATGGCAGTATCTGAAGAAAAAAGATATGCGAAGCTTTATCAGAATCCGTTACGGTATTCTCGGACAGACAATGAACATTCCGGGAAAATCAGGACGTAAGATATCGTCATTGGTTTATATTGTTGCGCGGAGATTGATTGGATTTAATTAATTTCTATTTAGTTCATCATCGTGGCTTACCCCGGTCCATGAGAAAGACTTGGTATCCTGTTGCGGGCTAAGATTCCACGATGAAGAAGTTGTAAGGGCGTCAGAATTTTCTAAAAGCACCCGGCCTATGTGCCAAACTCGCCGTTCGGCTCAAACAGTGGCACATAGGCCGGGTAACGAAAATTCTGGCGCTCTAACAACTTCTAATCATCGATCCATATACGCCCGCAACAGGATACCAAGTCTTTCTCATGTCGTGATAGGCCAATGATAATGAATTCAATAGAGGGACTGTAACCTTTATGTGTAATCGGAAATTTGTAGTGAATGCCTTAATTTTCCGACTTTTCCGATAGATACACTTCCGGTAGCACAGTGGTTACAATTCCCGGTATTTAATTATTATGGCATGCGAAAACGTGACTGAATAAAAGTATGGGAGTGATT
>OGRO01002092.1_pt1 | contig 16157 bp, 15 predicted proteins | sample 1553451 | NCBI WGS metagenome assembly OGRO01 (sample SAMEA2580021, study PRJEB22360) | human gut metagenome
AACCGCCTCAATCTCCGAATCTGCAAGCACCTCGCGGTAATCCGTAACCGCCGTGCCGCAGCCGTAGTCCTTTACCGCCTTCTCCGCGCGCTCCGGGATAATATCGCAAAAATACTTTATCTCCGTTTTTTCGTTTTTCATGTACGCAGGTATGTGCTGCGCATTGGCTATCGTTCCGCATCCGATAACAGCTATCTTCATATAAATCAACTCCGTTTTTCCGGGTCGCGGCAAAACTATGCGGCGTACAAAACCGTCGGATTTTTGTCCCGCCGATTTGCAAGCCGTTCCAAAAGCGCCGCCCCTGTTTTTTCGGCATAAGAGCCGTTAAAACAATTATAGAGTATGCCGCCGTTTTAAGCAATGCGAAAACCTGTCCATGTAACATCTATAAATTGCTGTGTTCGCCGCGGTATGCCGACGGACTTATCAAAAATGCCTTTTTGAACGCCTGACTGAACGTATGCGGCGAGCAAAAGCCAAGCTGCTCTGATATATCGGTTACGGAAATATTCGTCTTGCGGAGCAGCTCCGCCGCGCGCTCCATTTTTCTCATAACAATATACTGCTTAATCGAAACGCCTACCTTTTCTTTAAACAAATGTGCCAGATAATACTCGCTGTACGAAAAACGCTTTGCAATATCGCCGACGCTTTTTATATTCATATATTCGCGGTCGATGTATCTGATTATACGGTACACCGTGTGCTGAATTCGCGCGGCTCCCGGCTTTTGCCGCGGCTCGCGGCTTTCCCCTTCAAGCAGCCGCACCATACGCACATAAAGCGTTGACATATAAAGACTTACCATATCGTTTGTCTGCCCGTCCGGAAAATAAAACTCGTTTACAAGCATTTCCATTGTAATTCTTATATCGCCGCTGTCGTTTTTCACAAACCATTCCTTATCCGCGGCAGACTTTAAAAAACGTCCGACATAGCCGTTTTCGGGATTTACGATTACCCCCACGCAAAGGTATCTGAAATCGCTGTTTGCAACAATTCTGTGCAGCAGACCCTTTTTTATATAGCATATCTGCCGCGGCGCAAGCTCCGTTTCATCATTGCCGATATAAAACCGCGCGCTGCCCGATATAACGTAGGTTATCTCATCGCATATCTGAAGATGCTCCTCAATCTCACCTCCCGCAGCAAGAGATAGTTCCGATACCTGAAATATTTTACCGACGTCCACCTTGTAAAATTCGTTTGAAAAGACATTATTAAACTCAAAAAGTTTGTTTGTAAATTCCATAAACCTCACCGCTTGTATACTGCGTTTTATGCGGTTACACTCTGTGTACTCCGCGTCCTTCTATACCGATTATATCAGTGTCCGCGCCGTTTTTCCATTACAAAAGCTGCACATTCACCGTCTAAAACTTGCTGTTATCCGTTATGCTCATTATATACTCAACCGAATGTATTGTCAATGCCCGCAGTCAGCCGAGCTTTCACGGCAAAAAGGCGGCAAACCGATTTTCCCGAATTGTTTCGGGGGTCGGTTGCCGCCTTTTTTCGGTTGTCGGATTCAACGCGAGCCGTATTCAGCCTTTCGGCTTGATACCGTATATTTCGGCTTGATACCGCACATTTCCGCCTGATACCGTACATTTCCGCCTGATACCGCACATTTCCGCCTTTTCGCCCATGCCGTCAATCCGAGCTTTTTTCGTTTGTCTTACCCTTTTCGTCCGCCTTTTGGCTGTTATTATCCGATTTTCCCGCCCTCACGTCCGCGGCGCTTTTCTCCTTTGCGGATTTTTCCTCAACGCCCGCCGCGCCGTTCTTTACCTCGTCTGACTTTTCTTCCGCGTTCGGAATCTGCATTCCCGAGGTATCTATATGAAAGTTGTCGCGTATTATCAGCTGCGACACGGGTACAACCTCGTATCCGTCCTGCTGCAGCTTTTCAAGTATGGTGGGCAGAGCCTCCGGCGTATGCAGCGCGGCGTTGTGGAACAGCACAATCGAGCCGGGTTTTACCTTTTTCAGCACTCGGTCGGAAATCTCCTCCGGCAGCAGATTCTTCCAGTCAAGGCTATCCCCGCAGGCAGCAGTTGGAACGGGATAAATTTACCATATAATCACATGATAATCCAGCAATTATTGTGCTTGCTTATCTCATATGGCAATTCCACAGCATTAAGACTTTTATTCATCGTAGACTTTCTTTGAGTTTTGCCCTTTCTGATATTAAGCGCATTATCAAGAGCTTCACTGTCGTCTTTAAATTTCTCGGTGCAATATCTTTTATAATAGTATTGAAATGCGTTATAAAAAAACTCTGCTTCACTCTCCGGAATCGGTATATTTTTAAAACGCTCCAAAAATTCGATAAAATCATTACAATCCTGAGCAAAAACATGATTTATGCTCTTTTTGGTTTTAAGCCACCGTTTTATATGACTTAGGTAAAAATCGGGGTTTGCTTTATAGCTATTTTTCAGGTCAATATAAAATCTTTCAAGCATACCAAGCTTATAATAAGCAAATTTATTGTAAATCAGATTGCCATCCCTGAGACTTATATAATTTGTAAAACTTTTTCTCTTTGCGTTAAACAAAGCTGTTTTCAACTTTTCAGTTTCCGCCTTTCTTTTATTTCCAACCATTTGATTTGCTTTTTCGATTGCTTCAATTATATTCAAATTCCCACGCAGCTGATTAAACTTTGAATTTACACTCTGAATTGTAATATCTTCAACATAGATTTTCACCGTTTCAGTCCCATTGATTCTGCGCCTGCCGAGCATTTGCGAAAAATCTGCTTCGGCACAAAAAGGCAAAACAATGTGCGCCACATCAGCATCATGGATATTTACACCGCTGTCAATAACTCTTGTTACAATAAGAACATCGCTTTTAAAACAATTTTCAGAAATCAGCGTTTCCCACACTACACCTTTTTTACCGTCAGCCGTCAGTAACTTTACTTTTTTATTCGTAAACACATTTATTTTTTCAAGAAACTCTTTTCCATCTCGTACACTGTTTACAAAAACAAGCCATTTTTTATTCTCAGGCGTGTTATTCATTGCATACAAAATTTCCTCTTTATTGCTATATGCAATCGCCTTATAATTCGGCGGAAAATATGTGTTTTCATATTTTAAAATGTTTTTTGTACTTATTATGTCATATGTATCCGGAAACAAATGAGTATTGATGCTCTTTGGAACTAAGATATTAAATATCTCCTCAAAGTCGACAGGCGTAGCTGTCATAAAAATAAGCGCCGAATTTGGAAATTTCCGAAGTACCTTTACAAAGTTGCTGTGTGTCTTTTTATTAAAAAGTGAGTCCTCGGTAAAATAGTGTGCCTCATCAAAAATCACATAATACGGGTTCAAATAGTATTCATTTAACTTATCCAATGATTGATAACTAAGTACCGACAATATGCTTTCAAAATTATTTAATTCAAACTCAACTATATCTTGTTTTTTACTTTTTATTTCATTAAATCGTGATTTTGCAGCAATTTTAAACTGTTCATTCAGCGCCGTTCTGTTTCCGAAGTATAAAATATTTCTATTATTTTCTGCCGCATACAAAGCTAACTTTTCCAAAATAAAAGTAGTTTTTCCTGTTCCTGTCGGCGATTTTATCAAAACAATACCGGGGGTTGAAAAAGGTCGTCCTGTTTCTAACCGTGCATCAACTTTGTTATACCAAAATTTATAGCTGTCTCCTATTCCATCCGCAAGCCAGCGTTCATTAAACCGCTTAACAGTATTCTCAACATTTTTCATTTATATACCTCTAAAAAATTGGATTTAGTATATTATATAAAATCCAATTATAAAAGTCAAGATGTTTTGTACGCATATTTAATTTTGTAAAAAAATATCAGGCACATAACTTCCTTGTAAGCAATCGGAATAATTACATGACGCGGTTGCATATTATCAAAACAAGGAGGTAATTTAATGATGAAAATTACTAACACTTTTTGCAGTAAAAATGATAACGAAAGGATTATGAAGCAATCCGAGCTTCACCGCCGCTGTATATTGCTTATACGCGCAGCGCGTGAAAGGAGGATTGCGGCATGAATGTGATTTACGCAAGACAATCCATTGATAAAAAAGACAGTTTATCAATAGAAGCGCAGATTGAGCAGTGCCGCAAATTTGCCGGGACTGACGCAAAGGTCTATAAAGACAAGGGTTATTCCGGAAAGAATATAAAGCGCCCTGATTTTACGGAGCTTATAAAAGCGGTGGAATCGGGAGCGGTTAAAAAGATATTTGTATACAGACTTGACCGTTTCAGCCGTTCCATTGCGGATTTCAGCCGTATGTGGGAGCTTTTGGAGAAACACGGAGTTGAGTTTTACTCGGCAACCGAAAACTTTGACACATCAACGCCAATCGGCAGAGCAATGTTAAATATCGTATTGGTATTTGCGCAGCTTGAACGTGAAACAACGGCAGAGCGCGTTAAGGACAATTACATACACCGTTTTAAGCTTGGAGCGTGGGGCGGCGGACCTGCCCCCTACGGCTTTGACCTTGCAAAAATCATTTCCGATGGCACAAAATCATCATCACTGATTGCAAATAAATGTGCCGATATTGTAAAGGCAATATTTGAAGAATACGCTAAATCCGACACCTCATTAAGAGGTATTGCAAACGCGCTTACCCAAAAGGGCATACACGGTCCGAAACGTGAGGCGTGGGATAATGTCACGGTTTCGCGTATTTTGCACAGTCCGGTGTACGTAAAAGCCGACAGCGATGTATATTGGTTTTATTTAGCCAAAGGCTTGCAGATTATGCAGGACATAGAAGCCTTTGACGGGGAGCATGCCTGCAATGTCATAGGCAGGCGCGACCGCACAAAAAACAAATATAATTCCCTCAGCGGACAAATGCTGTCGGTTTCAAATCACAAGGGGTTTATCGATTCCGATTTATGGCTGAGAGTTCAGGCAAAGCTTGACGGCAATCCGCAGATTTCACAGGCAAATTCAGGAAAATACTCTTGGCTGACAGGTCTTATGAAGTGTGCAAAGTGCGGATATGCCATAAAAGTAAACTCTTATAAAGAAGAAAATCGTCTCCGTTTAGTGTGTTCGGGGAAATCAAATATGTCAGTCTGTGACGCTTCCGTTTCGGTTGATTTAAGAGAACTTGAGGATTACATAGCAAACGAAATTGAAAAGGCGCTTAATGCAGCGCCGCCTTGCGGAGTTCTGCCGAGCAAACAAAAACAATCCGATGATGTTCTTGCCATCGAGCAAAAAATTGAGCGGCTTGTCGGCGCACTCGCCAATAGCAGCGATATATCGGCAACATATATTTCAAGAGAAATCGAACGGCTTCACAAGGTCAGAGAACAGCTGTTATCTCAGCCGCATAAAACCGAAACGGAGTTTGCAAATCTTGATTTTAAATCGCTCGACTTTGAAGAAAAAAAGATTGTTGCAGCGGAGTTTATCAACAGAATCCTGATAAATGAAAACGAAGTAAATATTGAATGGAAAATGTAGTCCTTCATTTTGTGTAAAAATGTCGGACTGCTTTTTTTATACTTTTACAACCCCCATAACACAATTATTAAATATTTACAGGGGTCCCCGGGGAAGAATTTTTCTTCCCCTTGCGGCAATTAAAACTGTAAATAAATTTAATTTGTTTGTTTTTTTAATATATTTTATACTTTTAAATTACAGATAATATATAAATAATATTATCTGTGAAAGGATGATTTACATGGCAACATTTAAAACTGTAAACGGCTGCGGAAAATACCGCGACTTAAATTCAAAGGAAGATGTGATTCATTACATATTGAATCCGAACAAAACGCCGCACTGTCTTATCGGAAGTTATATGGTTGATACATTCGCTCCGGCACAGTCAATGTACGAAGTATCAGCACAGTTTAATAAAGAAAGCGGTGTGCAGCTAAGACATCTGATAGTTTCTTTTTCACGGTACGACAACTGCGATATTTACACGGCAGATGAAATTGCATCTGAATTTATGTTCTTTATCGGTCAGAAATATCAGACAGTTTATGCTGTTCATGAAAATAAAGACAATGTTCATTTTCACCTTGTGTTTAATTCGGTAAGCTATGTTGACGGTCAGAGATACTACGGAACAAGAAGTGAGCATCACCAAATGCTGAACGTCCTTAACGCCATTGTAAGAAAGCACGGAATAAAAGAAGCGTATTATGTTAAATTAAACCCGTAACATCATTTTTTTGTAAATCCTTTGTATTTTCTTTAGATATTATTACCTTGATACGAAGTATCAATTTTAAAGAAAGCGAGGAAAAGCAATGAGATTCAGTTTCAGCAAGAAGAAGTTTTTGAAGAAAATCATTCTCGGCATCGGCGCGCTGCTCAAATATATCATAGGCGGAATTGCCGAGAGCATTGCACTTATCTAAAAAATGAACGGAGGATTTACAAAAATGGAAGAAAAATATTTGTGCTCACATTGCGGAGCGAAGCTTACACAAGAGGAAATGACGGAGTTTGAGGGAAATATATACTGTGCCGATTGTCTTGACGACTTAACAGCGGTTTGCGATTGCTGCGGAGACAGAATCCGCCGCGACGAAGCAGAGGGCGACAGCGAGACAACTCTATGCCATCATTGCTATGATTATAATTACACCACTTGCGAAGATTGCGGAGTATTGATACATAATGATGACGCATTCTATGATGACGATTCGGATTATCCGTACTGCCAAAGCTGTTACGAAAAATTGCAGCAAGACTCTATAAAATCTTATAGCTACAAACCCGAGCCGATATTTTACGGTTCGGGTGTTTTGTTTATGGGCGTTGAACTTGAAATAGACAACGGCGGCGAGGACAGCGACAATGCGAATGAATTGCTTATACTTGCAAACCGAAACAGCGAGCATATTTATTGCAAGCATGATGGAAGCATTTCTAATGGTTTTGAAATTGTAAGCCACCCTATGACTCTGGAATATCACACAAACATTATGAATTGGCTTGATATATTTGAAAGCGCTGTATCAATGGAGTACCGTTCACATCAAACAAGCACCTGTGGTCTGCATGTGCACGTCAACCGCTCCGCATTCGGAGAAACAGCCGAGCAGCAGGAAGATGTAATATCGCGGATTGTGTATTTTGTTGAAAATCATTGGAACGAGCTTTTGAAGTTCTCGCGGCGTACAGAAGCAAATGTCAACCGCTGGAAAAGCCGATACGGAATTTCAACGACTGCCAAGGATACATACAAAAATGCAAAGGATAAGCACATGGGGCGTTATGTTGCAGTTAATCTTGAAAATTATAACACGGTTGAATTTCGTATTTTCAGAGGTACGCTGCGGTATAAAACATTTATTGCCACGCTTCAGCTTGTGCATGAGATTTGCCGGTTTGCCGCGCAGCTTGACGATAAGAAAATGGAAGGTCTTTCGTGGTCTGAGTTTGTGTCGCTGATACCGTCCGACAAACCGGAGCTTATCGATTACTTAAAGTCTAAACGGCTTTATATAAACGAAATCACAGAAGAAAGCGAGGATATGTAATATGTGTTGTTTATTCGGATTTTATCACTATGGCGGAGGAGAAATCGACAAGCTGTCAAGGCTTACAAATCTGCTTGCGGAAAACGCAACCGTCAGAGGTACGGATGCTGCCGGGATTGCCTACAATGACCGCGGCAAGCTGATTATTCACAAAGAAGCAAAAGCGGCATATAACATTGATTTTAAGCATCCTGAAAGCGCGGTTTGCGTAACGGGGCATACAAGACACGCTACACAGGGAGATAAAAAGAAAAACTATAATAACCATCCGTTTGCGGGAGCGTGTAAAAATCTGAAATTTGCTTTGTCGCATAACGGTGTACTCATAAATGACGCGGATTTGAAAAAGCAATATCACTTGCCTAAAACCAAGATTGCAACCGACAGCTATGTTGCTGCGCAGTTGCTTGAAAAGAAAAAACAGCTTAATGTTGACAGTGTAAAATTTATGGCTGAAAACATAAGCGGCAGCTTTGCATTTTCAATTCTTGACAGCTCCGATACGCTTTGGCTTATCCGCGGAGACAGTCCGCTATCGCTTGTTCATCTGCCGAAATATCGGCTTTATGTATATGCTTCGACAGATGAAATTCTGTATAAATCACTTGTTGATACAAAGCTGTTTAATGAAATCAAAACGGGCAGCTTTGAAGAAATTACAGTACGTTCGGGAGATATTTTAAGAATTTTACCAAACGGAAAATTTTTAACGGATAAGTTTTCCTATACTGATTACAGTGATTTTCATTGGTGGGATTACAGTTTAAAAGATGACTATATTGAGGAGTTAAAGTCGGTTGCGGCGTATCAGGGATATTCTCCCGAGGTTGTTGACGCTCTTTTGGACGAGGGATTTTTGCCGGAAGAAATCGAAGATTACATATACTGTATGGAGTGAATTTGCAAAGTATTGTATAATTAAAACAGCACACTTTAGGGAGGTGACTGAAAACGAAATATGGATATGCAAGGGTTTCAAGCATAAATCAAAAAGAGGACAGACAGCTTGACGAGCTTATAAAATTCGGGATAAAACCCGACTGTATTTACATAGACAAGCAGAGCGGAAAGGACTTTAAAAGACCTCAGTATCTAAAGCTATATAAAAGGCTTAAAAAGGACGATTTGCTTGTGATAAAAAGCATTGACCGCTTAGGTCGAAACTATAAGGAAATACAGCAGGAATGGCGAAAAATCACGCAGAATAAAAAAGCTGATATAATCGTCTTGGATATGCCGCTACTCGACACAACAAAGGCAAAGGATTTGCTCGGCACATTTATAGCCGACCTTGTTTTGCAGCTTTTGTCATTCGTTGCGGAAAATGAGCGGATAAACATTTTGCAAAGGCAGGCGGAGGGAATTGCCGCTGCACAAAGGCGCGGCGTAAAGTTCGGCAGACCGAAACGCACACTGCCAAAAGAATATGCCGAATATTATAAGCAGTGGAAGGATAAAAAAATATCAGCACAAGAGGGTGCTGACAGATGTAATATGACGCTCCGCGCCTTTTATCGCTACGGAGACCGTGTTTAATTTTGACAAAAAAGTATAGGTTTTCGGCGGCTTAAAAACCGCCACAAAACTTAATATTATTATAGCACACTTTTTACTTTTCGTCAATATATGCCATTGAATTTTTGGCATATTGAACAAAAACTTTAATATTTGAGATTTTTCCGAAAACCTATACTATTTTGAAACATGAAGGAGTATGAAAGATGAAGAAAATTGTTTGTTTGATTGCAGCCATACTTTTGCTTGCACAAAGCGCATATGCAAAGGACGCAAGCGACTATCCGCAAAAATTTTGGGATGTGTCTAAAGACCATTGGGCTTTTGTTTATATAGCGGACCTTGCTGACAGAGGAGTAATTAACGGTTACGAAGACGGCTCTTTTAAGCCGTCAAAAACCGTCACACGGGCTGAATGGTCGAAAATAATGGTGGATGCAGCCGGCGTTCAGGTTTCCGATGACAATGTTTATTTTACGGATATGGCAAATCATTGGGCAAATAAATATGTCAATGCCGCAAGGAACTATCTTACGGGATATACAGACGGCTCATACAGACCTAATCAAGCCGCAACACGCGAGGACGTGACAGTTGCTATGGTGCGCTTAAAAGGTTATGACCTTTCGGAAGTTGACTATTCAACTCTAAGCAAATTCACCGATGTAGACAGTATATCAAATTCGGCAAAGGGATATGTTTCGGTCGCAATACAAAATAATTTAATATCCGGGTTTGAAGATAATACATTCCGCGGACAGGACACTCTTACAAGGGCCGAAGCCGCAACGCTTCTTTACAGAGCCTTTCAGCACGGCAACGCGGATAAAACCGTAACCGCTCCGACAGAGCCTATTAAAAATGATAATGCAAGCCAGATTACACCGAATACAGATAAAGATGAAAATGTTCAGCGCGTTCCCGAGGAAAACAAAAAAAGCTATAAACTTGACACTTTAAAATCTGTATCCGTAAGAAGTTTTACATATGACGGAAAAGAGAATATATATTATCTTACCGACAGGGACATTTTCAAATTAAATGCATTAAGCGGTGAAGAAGAGAAAATATATGACACCTCAAACCTTTCATTCAACGGAGAAGACAATACCGCTTACTGCGACTATATGCCCATGCAGGTAATCTATGATAGGTTTAATAACAGGCTGATTTTAAACGGGTTTTATACGCAGGCAGAAATTCCGTTCAAGACTTCCGAACAGACTTGCCGCTATGTAGCATATGACGTAACAAACGATGAAGTGTTTTTAGACTGGGACAGCAGCCATATATTCCGATTTGATTCTGTGACAAATGCAGTAATCAAAGAATTTATCAGTAAGGATAAGGCTGTTTTAACCGCCGGAGAAGATGATGTTTGGCTTGTCAATACAAACACGTTAAAAAGAATAAACGTAATGTCTTATATCGGACAATATTTTGCAGACAACAATAATTTATACATATATAAATATTCTAAACTGCTTAAATACAATTTCACAGAAACGGAATCAGAAGAATTAACGAGTGTTCCGAATTATTCTTTGGTTAATATATCAAACGGAATTATGTATTGCTGGAACGGAGATGATGAGAAATTCTATAAAACAAATCTTTCTTCAGGAAAAACAGAAAAAATGAACATTTCCGTTGATTCCGAAAGCTGTGATATTATGGATATGCTTCCGATAAGCATAAGCGAGATTTCACCTACACTTATTATCGTTTCCGATGATTATATTGTTTTTTACGATACATCAGCTGAAGCGTTCAGAGTTATAGAGAAAAACAACTAATACACAAAAACAATAAAATTTATATACTAACAAGGAGAATATTAACATGAAAAAAGAAGAGAAATCTAAAAAACGTAAATTTATAACTTGAGCAATTATAATTCTTGCAATCATAGCAATGTTTTTTGCGGTAAATTACATACCATGGTTTAAGCATTTGCTCGGTGAATAATACGGAGGATAAGAAATGGAAGAAAATCGAACAAGCAATACAAATACAGCTGTTCCCGAAAGTGTCGGGAATAAGAAAAAAATGGGGTGTTTACCCAAGGCCTTAATTTTTATAGGTGGATTTATAGCATTGTTTTTTATAATTGTGTTTATTTCTGCTATTATTGATGATTCAAACGGCACTCAAAAACCTGATGCACAAACCTCGGTCACAGTGGAATCGCCCGAAGAAATCAGTCAGTATATAGGGCAGTCTTTGCAATTTATGGAACAGGCATTGAATGTAACAACGAAAGATATGTCCGCATATCAAAACTTTGAAAATGTTCACAGGGTAAATCAAAATGATGACTTAAGTTTTGACTGTACGGTTGACGGGCAGAATAATATTATTAAAATCACTTTATATGACAGCGGTAAAAAAGGATATAAGCTTTGCGGACTAAGCAGCAGCACAACTCCCGAAGATGCCGATTCAATTCTAAAAGGCTTGGGATATTTATCTGTAAGGGATAATATTTGGATGAGCGCCGACCAAAAAGACGAAATTAAATACGATGAAAAGAAATGGATTTATGAAAAAGACAGTCCGACATTAGCAGATGAAATATTAAGGAGCAATGCGGAAGCAAACTTTGCTTATCAATATAATGACTCTGTCGGAGCGGCTTATATCGGGAACGGTCAGATTGTAGAATATTTTCATGATTCATATGCTAAGATGTTTTACGAATATGAACATCACACGGATTATCAGAAACAGCTGTTAAATGATAAATTCGATGGACGCTTTATCAAAATTCTCGGACAAGTAACCGCAGTTTCAAATACAGGAATGATTACTGTGCTGTGTCAGGATGATGAGGCTTCAAAGGCTGCCGGAGTAATATGGCCTATGCAGGGTATTGCCGAAGTAACTTTGGTTAGAGAGCAAGAAAATGAGCTTATTCCCCTGAAAAAGGATGATAATGTTCTGATTTACGGGCAAGTTGACTTCAGCACTTATGGGAGAATATTGAACACCTTTGAGGTAAACAACGGTATATTAGTCGCTGTCGGACAAAGGCAAATTAAAGTGCCGTTTATCACGTCTGTAAGTGACGGCATATATACATATCCGTCCGAATATGCCAAAACACAGAAAAAGGCAGCTGAAAATGCTGCAAACAATCTTAAGGTAACTTCATCGGAAGCGGCAATTGCGGCAGTAAAAGCTTACGGTGAAAAAGAAGGATGGTCAGACCCGTATGATATGTATGAAGCGCAGGAAGACGGTGATTACTATCTTGTTTTTGCAGGTCATTCGTATTTGGGCAGTGATTGGATTGAATGTACTTATTCCGTTGACAAAAATAATAAAAATAATGTAAGCTTGTGTCAATAGATTAATATAACAAAATTTATCAGTCCGTTAAGGTCTAAGAGCAAATATGTGATAATCACAAAAATGCTCACGGCTTTAACGGACTTTTTTCATACAGTCTTAGATTATCACAGATTTGTGATGACCTTTACGGACTGATAACCCGTTAGGCTGTGCCCTTATGGGAGAGTTAAAACATATCCCATTAGGGTTGGAAACAAGTATTTTGAAGTGTGCCAAATAAAACAGATACCCTAACGGGAGAAAGGAATGATTTACAATGAAAATAGGATATATCCGTATAAGCACCGCCGACCAAAATATCGCACGGCAGGAGGTGCTTATGCGTGAGCTTGGTGTTGAAAATATGTTTATCGACCGCATGAGCGGAAAGAACACAAACCGCCCCGAGCTGCAAAGAGTGTTAAGCTTTGTCCGTGAGGGAGACACTGTCATTGTGGAATCCATAAGCCGTTTTGCGCGTAATACACGCGACCTTTTGGATTTGGTGGAACAGCTCACATTAAAGCAGGTGGAATTTGTGTCGAAAAAAGAAGCGATTGATACAACCACGCCCACGGGCAAATTTATGCTTACCGTATTTGGAGCGGTTGCAGAACTTGAAAGAGAATATATTTTGCAGCGGCAGAAAGAAGGTATTGCAATTGCAAAAGAAAAAGGTGTGTATAAAGGACGCAAACCGATTGAACGGAAAAACTTTAACGAGGTTGTAACCCTTTGGAAAAACGGCGAAATCACCGCCGTAGAAGCTATGAAAAGACTTGATATGAAATCAAGTACATTTTACAGAAAAGTAAAAGCCTTAAAATAAATTCACATTCTTTGCATACAATAATAAATGCCATTGACTTTTTAGCATAATTATGCTAAAATAATTGTATAGTAAATGATTCTGGAGGTGCAATCATGAATAACATAAGACCTGTTTCTGATTTGAGAAATAATTTTGCCGAAATTTCAAAGGCTGTCCACGAAACCAAGCAACCGGTTTTTCTGACAAAGAACGGTTTTGGCGATATGGTTGTTTTGAGCATGGAAGCATACGAGAATTTGCAGTTTGAAAGCGAGGTTTATTTCAAGCTTAAAGAAGCAGAAAAAGAAGCCGAAATCAATTCTACGCGTTATTCTGCCAAAGACGTTTTAAAAGCGCTGAAAAACCAAGCAGGTGAATCCAAAAATGTATAAGCTTGAATTTCTTCCGGTTGCTTTAAACGATATGCTTGAAACAGTAAGCTATATAAGTAACGAACTTAAAAATCCGATTGCGGCAGACAGGCTGTCCGAAAAGTTTGTTTCATCCGCCGAAGCGCTTGCTGATTTTCCGTATTCAAACCCTGTTTATATACCAATGAAACAGCTTAACCATGAATACCGAAAAACAGTTGTTGAAAACTATCTTATGTTTTATTGGGTAGATGAACCGGGCAAAACTGTCACCGTTGCAAGGGTGATTTACGGCAAGCGTGACTATGGAAAAATGATTGAATGAATGCAAAAAGAGAGTAACCGAGAATGAACGGTTACTCTCTTAACTTTTTTCAAAACAACTGTTTTAAACCCTTATATCATGCGGCTTTCCAAGTGTTGCATACGTATCCACATCCCACTGAATGGTATAGTGACCCGTCTCGCGCAGGGTCTGAACGACCTTGTTGTCGTAATCTCCGTAGGGAGCGCGGAAAAGAATCGGCTTTACGCCGGTTATCTTTTCTATCTTTTCATCGCACGCGGCAACCTCCTCGCGGATTTTCTCCTCGGAAATCTGCGTCATGTGCGGGTGCGTGTCGGAGTGATTCATGATTTCGTGACCCGCGTCCGAAAGCTGCTTTACCGATTCGGGGTATTTGTCAACCCAGCCGCCGACAACAAAGAACGTGGTTTTAACCTTGAACTTATCAAGAATATCGATAAGTGTCGCCGTGTCCTCGTTTCCCCATGCCGCGTCGAAACTGATTGCGATTTTCTTGTCCGTTTCCGGCTTTTGTACGCAGTAAATCGGCAAATCCCGCGCCGGTGCGGAAACCGGCAGCGCGTCGCTTCTTCCTATGCAAATCAGCGATACCGTAAGCACCGCAAGCAATGCGTAGAGTATGCCCGTTTTCTTGCTTATCACAAATATTTTCATAAAACCTGTGCCTTTCCGTCCGCATTCTCTGCCATCACTGCCGTGGCGGACATCACGGCTGTTACTTCATTTATATTCGGATTTGCGGCACATATGCGTGTAAAATTCCCAAACCGCCGAACGCAAAACGCCGCAGTGCAGCCGCATATGTTTGTTTTCTGTATCTTTTTGTTTGTTAAATGTATTTATTACAACGCTCGTTTATGATAAAATCAGTTAAAACCTTTGTATGGGAGGAATTTACCGTGACAGCAGCAGACAATAAAGGCAGAAAATACAATATCACAGCGGACGGCGAACATATGATAATACCGCCCGAATCAATAGCAAACGATGCGGAATACATCGAAATATCGGACAGCAAATTCTGCGCCCGCGCGGGTGACGAAGGCTGCTATATAATCGCAGACGTAGAACACCACGGCAGCCACATCTGCAAATTTCGCAGCCGCAGCGATTACGAAATCGTAACCAAGCAGGACCTTATGCCGATTTTCGGAATTAAAAAGGCTGACGTATTCATAATGGGAATTGTTGAAGGAATGAAACAAAACTTCTTCATAGCCGCAGGAATCAAAGACGGCGGCTACTACCTGAAGCTCCGATTTGAAATAACCGGCTTTGGCGCGTACGAGCCGATAAAAATCCGCTTTGTCACCCTTGACAGCCGCTCGGATTATACCGCAATGGCAAAATACTACCGCGAATATCAACTTAGCCGCGGCAACTGCGTACCTCTGCGCGAGCGCGTAAAGACCAACCCCTACCTCCGCTATGCCGTGGAATCGCCCGAGATACGCATCCGCCTTGCATGGAAACCCGCGCCGCCGAAGATTCTTGAACAGACCCCGGAGAACGAACCTGACCTCCATGTTGCCTGCACCTTTGACAGGGTTCGCGACCTGATTGACGAGCTTAAACACAGCGGCGTGGACAAGGCGCAGCTATGCCTTGTCGGCTGGAACAAAAGCGGTCACGACGGCCGCTATCCCCAGCTTTTCCCCGTGGAGGAAAAGCTCGGCGGCGAGGAAAAGCTGCGCGGGCTGATTGCCTACGCACAAGATAACGGTTACCGGATAGTCTGTCACACCAACAGCACCGACTGCTACAGCATAGCCGATACCTTCTCGGAGGACATCGTATGCAAAGAGCGTGATGGCTCCCTGTCTGTGAATGACGAGCCGTGGAGCGGCGGCAGAATGTATCGGCTTTGCCCCGAAAAAGCGGTTGAATACGCGGAGTCCGATTTGCTGCGGGTCGCGGGCCTCGGCTTTCGCGGTCTGCACTACATAGACGTAATGACCGTTGTTCCGCTGCGGGAGTGCTATGACAAAAACCACCCGTCAGACAAGCTGAACACCCTTGCCCGATACGAAAAAATAATGCGGCTGTGTCATGAAAAATTCGGCGGGTTTGCCTCGGAGGGCGCGTTTGACTTCGCGGCAAAATACCTTGATTACGCGTTTTACGTTTCGTGGAGCGACCTTGACAACGATTTCTTTGATGAGGAAATCCCGCTTTACGAATACGTCTACCACGGAATTATTCTGTACAACCCCTCCACCGTGACCGTAAACGCAAGCATCAAGAGCAGTGACGCCGTGGCAAAAATGAAGGAATACGGCGG
>OGRO01002107.1_pt1 | contig 16038 bp, 12 predicted proteins | sample 1553451 | NCBI WGS metagenome assembly OGRO01 (sample SAMEA2580021, study PRJEB22360) | human gut metagenome
CCTATATTTTTATATCCAGCTATATCCTTACAACCACGTATATTAGAAGCTATTAACGGCTTTCCACAAGCTATTCCCTCCATTAATGATTTTGGTAATCCTTCTCTCATTGAGAATAACCCTACACAATCTGAACTATTTATTAATTCTTTAACATCATTTCTAAATCCTAAGAACTTTATTTTATCTTCTAATCCAAGAGCACTAATTTTTTTAGTTAATTTGCTTCTTAATGGTCCTTCACCTGCACATATAACTTTTATATTATTATTTTTTTTTCTTAATTCATTTATAGCTTTTATTACCTGTATATGATTTTTATTTTTATTTATATCAGCTAATATAAGAAGCATAAAATCACTTTTATCTACCCCTATATCCTTTCTATATTCATCTCTATTAAATTCACTTAATGTATATTCTTTAGGATCTATACCAACGCCATGCATCAACATAACATTTCCATTGTTTCTCAGTTTAAATGTCATAGCTCTCTCAAAATCTTCATTATTAATAGTTACTATTCTATCTGTCCAATATGCCGCTATTCTTTCTAATGGATAATATAGTAACCAATTCACTAATGGTGCTCCCTTAAAGAAATGAAAACCATGAGCAGTATATATAATCTTTACACTATAATTTTTAAGCGCAAACCTAGTTAAAAAAGATGCTATTGGAGTATGAACATGAACAATATCATATTTATTTTCTAGGTATACTGTTCTAATATTATTAATCACTTTAATATAATTTATCTTCAATGGACTTCTAGAAAATTCAATACTATGATAAATTACGTTTTTATTAATTAACCTAAAACTTATTTCTCTATTTATATTACATGCACAATGTACTTCATTACCTTCTTCTACTAATTTTTCTATATGTGGTATTAAAAAAGCATTTATGGTCTCATTCAAAGCTGTAACATATAATATCTTCATTGAATTTTCCTCCAAACATCTCTTTAAATATACACTGCATCATCAAATCTCAATGCCGTAAATTCATCTTCATAATTTTCGTTATAATTGAGCTTTTCACCTAGTAATAATTGGTATAACTTTTTGGGTGTATTTGCTCCAGCTTTAAAACTTATTGGTGCTCCCCCTGCAAACCTTCCATTAATTTCTATTATTTTTATTCTATTATCAATTTTCATACAATCAAAATTTATTTCTCCTACTGGTTTTAGAGTTTCAACTAATCTTTTACCTAGTTTAATAATCTCTACATCTTTAACTACTTTTGCCTTAGTTATTTCCCCACCCCTATGGGCAATTCTAACTTTAGGAACTACTGTAATTACATTTCCTTCAAAATCACTAAATACATCAACACAATATTCTTGTCCTGTTACAAATTCTTGAATTATAGGATTTGGAACATAATCTTTAAAAAATTCTAATTCTCTTTCATTATTAACTTTAAAATTATTTATACTTGAACTCCCATCAAGTGGTTTTATAAATAATGGAAATTTATAATCTTTATTATCAACTTCTGCTTGCTCTATGAGTTTAGGGGTATCAAACCCTTTTTCTTTTAAAAACTTATATGTGTTAATTTTGTTTCTAATTATTGATATTACTTCTTCATTAGAAACCATCACCTTAGCTCCCGTTTCATTCTCAATAAAATCCTTATTTTTTGCATACAGTAGCAACTCAGTATCTAATGTTGGAATTATTAATGATATATTTTCCTTTTTACATATATTTACAATAGTTGGAATGAATTCATCATTATCTAATTTAGGAACCTTATATCTATTATCTACAAACATTAATGCTGGAGCTAATTCGTCCATATCTACTCCAACTAATTTACTATCAATATTTAATTCTTTACTTGCTGCTCTAAAAGATTTTACCAATTCAACCCTTCGCCCTACACTAGAAAATAATATATTTACTTTCATAATTATCTCCCCCTTAATTCATTCCATTAAATCTTTCCATTGTAACCTCAATACCCTGATTTATACCTTCTCTCTTAATAACTTTATATATTGTTAAAAATAATATTTTAGTATCTAGCATTAAAGAATAATTATTTACATACCATAGATCTAATTTAAATTTTTCACTCCACGTTATAGAATTTCTTCCATTTATTTGTGCCCACCCAGTCAAACCTGGTAAAACATTATGTCTTTTTATTTGCTCCTCATTATAATAAGGCAAATAATCAACTAATAATGGTCTTGGTCCAACAAGACTCATATCACCCTTCAATATATTTATTAATTCCGGAATTTCATCTATGCTCATATCCCTGAGTTTATTTCCAAAATAAGTTCTTCGTTCTGATTCTGTAATTAAATTTCCTTTTTCGTCCTTTATATCTTTCATTGTTCTAAATTTTATTATTTTAAATACTTTATTATTTTTTCCTACTCTATCTTGAGTAAAAAATATTGGACTTCCTAATTTAATTTTTATTAAAATACTAACTATCAAAAGTAATGGTGATAATATAATTAATCCTATACTTGCTAAAATAATATCTAATAACCTTTTTACAAAGTATTCTACTTTTTTAAACTCCATACTTACCTCTTATTTAAATATTTTATTAACTTATCTTTTTTATTTATAACATTATCTTTAATGAAATAATTGCACTTACCTATTAGTAGCATAAGAAGCTAACCCCTTCTCGCCATTAATCTCTAATTCAATATCATCATAAACCTTAAGAAGCTCATTATTGACATTTCTAATATCATACTTATTAATTTCATCAGACACTATAAACCTTCTATCCCTTGCAATATAATAATTTTCAATAGCATGAGCTGTTGCTTTAACATCACCAACATTAACCAAAGTTCCAACACTATCATTACAAACAATATCCCTGCAGCCCCTGATATTAGTAGCAATTACCTTTCTTCCACATGCCATAAACTCCATTAAATTTCTCGGTAATCCTTCTCTATATGACATTAAAATTCCAATATCTGATATATTTATTAGATTATTTACATCCTGCCTATATCCTAACATAAATATGTTATTTTGTAAATCTTTTGAAATTATTTGTTCACTTAGATATGTAATATAATTACCATCCCCAGCACAAAGCAACTTTATATTAGGATACTTATCCTTCAAATACTCCATTGCATTAATAACCTGCATATGATTCTTATTTTTATTTAATTCAGCAATCATTAATACAACAAAATCATTAGCCTTTAAGCCTAAACTTTCCTTAATAGTAGAAATATTATCTTCACTTAGCTTTTTATACTTTTTCAAATCAATACCAACTCCATTAATAAAGTAACATTTCTTAGGTTTAAGCTTATTTTTCGTAATTTCATAATCCTCAGAATTAATATTAATAACTGCATCACTTAACTTGGCCATAGCTTTTTCAATAGGATAATATAATAACCACCCAAATTTAGATCCACCTTTAAAAAAATGATATCCATGAGCAGTATAAATAGTTTTTGTATTGTGATAATTAACTTTTAATAGTCTTCCATAAATAGAAGCAATAGGAGTGTGCACATGTAATATGTCATAACTATAAAGTCTTTGAAGCTCACTAAGCTTTTCAAAGGCCTTAATATTCCCAATACCAAGAGTATTTCTTGAAAAAGGCACCTCAAAAACCTTAACTCCCTTATTTAAAAGTTCTTCATCAACTGGCTTATCTATAGAACAAGCACAATGAACCTCATATCCATTTTCTAAAAGCATCTCAATATGTGGTATTAAAAAAGCATTAATAGTCCTACTAACAGTTGTTATATACAATACCCTCTTCAAAACTATTCCCCCTCTTACTATTATAACTTTTGCTGTAACTCTAACAGCTATACTATTATCCTCTGAATTATTAATGAAACTTCTCTTCCTACTCCACCAGCCCCTATGATTACTATATTTTTCATATTTGCAAACCTTCTCTTTTACTTTCTCTTTATCTTAAACTTTTTTTCCTTATGTTTTTTAAAGTCACCATAATATCCATAATATTTATTATCAATAGACTTATCACAACCATTTAACACAGTTCCAATAACATTTGCTCTTACATCAATAAGCTTGTCATAAGTTTCTTTAACCATCTTTTCCTTAGTAACTCTAGATTTAACAACTATAAGAGTTCCATCTGCCTTTGCTGATAAAAGCAATGCATCCGTTACAGGAAGTACAGGAGGTGTATCTAAAACTATATAATCGAAATTAACTGATAACTCTTCTAATAGTTTTTCCATTCCATGAGATCCTAAAATTTCTGAAGGATTAGGCGGAACAGTTCCTGCAGTTATTAAGAAAAGAGAATCATCAACCTTTTTCATAACACTTTTTAAATCACTATTACCAACTAATAGATCTGTCAAACCTTCACCATTAGTTACAAAAAAGTTATAATGCATAGAAGGCTTTCTTAAATCACAATCAATAATTAAAACTCTTGCTCCATCTTGACTTAATATGTTTGCTATATTTCCTGCTACAGTAGACTTCCCTTCACCCATTATTGAGCTAGTTACTACTAATGTTTTTATAGGTCTGTCTACAGATGAAAACTTTATACTAGTTCTTAAACTTCTATAAGCCTCCGCTGACAGTGACTTGGGCATTTTTTTCGTTATAAACATTTTTATTCTCCTTTCTAAATTCTCTTTCAGACATTGGTATACTTCCTAAAACAGCAACTGGTATAACTTTCTCTAATTGCTTTTTAGACATTATCCTACTATCTAAATAATCCAAAACTAAAATTAATCCTATTGATATAATTATTCCTGCTGCAAAAGCTATCATAGGAAGCTTTGTCTTATTAGGATATATTGTTGCAACTCTTGCTTCACTTAAAACTGTTGGATTAGTTGATGGCATTATTTCCTTTATTTTATCTATAAGCTCATCACAAACCGCATTTAATGTTTCTTCCATTTGTTCATCTGTATAACTTGAGTAATAAATATTAACTATTGGGGTGTTTTCTGAAGATGAGAAACTTAAAGAAGAAGCAACCTCTAGTGATGTTTTATCTATTTTATTTTTCTTTAAAGTATCATCTAAAAATCCATCAATTTTTGATATTTCACTAAATATAGTTATAAATTGTGAATAATAACTTAGCTCATCTTGTGAATAAATATCTAGCATATCATTACTATTCCCCATAAATACCTTTGCACTTGCACTATAACTTGGTTTAAGCTTTGATACCTTATATAAAGCTAAACTAGTCATTAAAACCGGAATAACTATGATTATCCAAAACCTTCTTTTGAATAAATACCACAGCTCTTCAAAATCAAATAATTTATCTTCCATATTACTCCTCCTATATCCTAAGTTCCTATCTATAAATAAATTTCCCCATTTATCTCTAGCAGTTAATTCATCAACTATTCTTTATTTACCCTGATTTGCTATCAATTAAGTTAAATTAATTTGTTCCATTAAAATACTCCATAGTTACAGTTTCACTTTGATTAATTCCTTCTCTCTTAAATACCTTCCAAAAAGTTAAAAAGAAGATTTTAATATCTAACCATAACGACCAATTATCTACATACCAAACATCAAGTTTAAATTTTTCACACCATGTAATAGAGTTCCTTCCATTAATTTGTGCCCATCCTGTAAGTCCTGGAAGTACTTCATGTCTTCTTATTTGTTCACTATTATAATGTTCAAGATATTGAACTAATAATGCCCTTGGACCTACCAAGCTCATATCACCTTTTAAAATATTAATTAGCTCTGGTAATTCATCAATACTAAAACTTCTTAAGAATCTTCCAAACTTAGTTAACCTCTCGTTATCACTTAATAAGTTCCCATCCTTATCAGTAGAATTTTTCATTGTCCTAAACTTTATCATCTTAAAAATCTTATTATCCTTACCTACTCTCTCTTGCAAGAAAAAAGCAGGACCACCTAAGTTTATTCTTACTAATAAATAAATTATTAGCATAAATGGTGACAAAAGAATTAAAGCAGTTGCTGATATTACAATATCAAGTAGTCTTTTTATAAACATATTATCCTTCCCTTTTCTCTTACCTTTTTATTTAATTCTCTTTTTATTTAATTTGCCTTTTATTTTTATCTAATTTATTTTTTCTTTAAACAAATAGCTCTTTTATAATTTCAATAACTCTATTAATTTCTTCTTCACTCATTTTTGTATCTGAAGGTAAGCATATCCCCCTATTAAATATATCTTCAGAAACACTAATGCCATGATAACTAAAGCTGCTAAAGAAATCGTACTTTTCATAATAAGGTTGCATATGCATTGGCTTCCACACATGTCTTGATTCTATATTGTTTTCTTCTAACTTTAGAATTATATCTATTGGCTTAACCTTTGATTCTTTATTTATTGTTGCAATACTTAACCAATAGTTAGGATCTCCATACTGACATATATTAGCCATATCTATATCTGGAATATCTTTAAATGCCTCTTTGTATTTTTCATAAATATACTTCTTTTTAGTTATTCTTTCATTTATAACTCTTATTTGCCCTCTTCCTATTCCAGCAACTATATTACTCATTCTGTAGTTATATCCAAGCTCTGTATGTTGATAATATCTTGCATTATCTCTTGCTTGAGTTGCCCAAAATCTTGCTTTTTTTATTGCTTCATCATCATTAGAAACTAACATTCCTCCGCCTGATGTAGTTATTATTTTGTTTCCATTAAATGAATAAATTCCATACTTTCCAAATGTTCCTGTTTGTTCTCCTTTATATGTTGCACCAAGTGATTCTGCTGCATCTTCTATTACTGGAACATTGTATTTATTACAAATATCCATTATTTCATCCATATTTGCAGATTGTCCATAAAGATGAACTACAATAACAGCCTTTGGTAAGGTTCCTTTTTTCTCATAACATTGAAATGCTTTTTTTAATGCTATAGGAGACATATTAAAACTATCGTATTCTGAATCTATGAATACTGGTGTTGCTTTTTCATACATTATTGGATTACAACTTGCTGCAAATGTTAAATCTGAACAAAATACTGTATCGCCTTCTTTTATACCCAATAGCTTAATTGCTAAATGTATTGCTGAAGTTCCTGATATTAATGCCGCTGCATCCTTTATTCCTACGTACTCTGCAACCTCTTTTTCAAAGTTATTTACATTAGGTCCAAGCGGAGCAATCCAGTTTGTATCAAATGCTTCTTTTATAAAGCTTTCTTCAAGGCCTCCCATATGTGGTGAAGCTAAGTATATTCTTTTATTTTCTTTTTGCTTTGTTACTTCTATACGTTCAGCTTCTTTCTTTTGTAAACTTTCTCTCTCCTTTAATACTTCCATTACTCTTTTCCTCCCAATGTTGTAGCTGCAACCTCTTGTACTACTTTTTTCTTATTATAAAAATCTGGTGAATAATATGTTGGTACTATTTCTTTTAGCTTATCAATTAACATATTTTTATTTCCTAATTTTGTTACAAATATTAAATCATCTATTTGTTTTCTTAGCTTAATTAATGAAATAGTTTCTGGCTTATCAATAAATATCTTATTGTGAGCAGTTTTTCTTAACTCATCATTATTCATTAATAATTCTTCATATAGTTTTTCTCCTGGTCTTAAGCCTGTTATTTTAATTTTTATATCTTCATTGGGTTTATATCCTGAAAGTCTAATTAAATTTTCTGCTAAATCATATATTTTCACAGCCTTGCCCATATCTAAAACAAAGATTTCCCCACCTTTTGCATATGCTCCAGCTTGAAGCACAAGTTGTGCTGCTTCTGGTATTAACATAAAATATCTTGTTATATCCCTATGAGTTAATGTTACAGGTCCACCACTTTTAATTTGCCTTTTAAACAAAGGAATTACTGACCCATTACTTCCAAGTACATTACCAAATCTAACTGCAACAAAATCTGTTTTATTTCCTCTTTCATTATTAACAGCTTGTACTATCATTTCACAAAGTCTCTTTGAAGCTCCCATTACATTAGTAGGATTTACTGCTTTATCTGTAGAAATTAAAACAAACTTTTCTACTTTATATTGGCTTGCAAGTTCAGCCATATTTAATGTACCTAATACATTATTTTTTATTGCTTCTCCTGGATTATCTTCCATTAATGGTACATGCTTATGTGCTGCTGCATGAAATATTATCGATGGTCTATATGCACTTATTATCTGATTTAATCTGTATTTATCTCTTACCGATGCTATTATTACCTTCTTATTTAATTTTGGCTCATTATAAGATAATTCGTTTTGTATATCATAAACATTGTTTTCGTAAATATCTAATATCAAAAGTAACTTCGGATTAAATTTTGCAATTTGTCTACATAACTCTGATCCTATAGACCCTCCACCACCAGTTACTAAGACTACTTTATCCTTTATATATTCTTCTATTCCTTGTTTATCTAGCTTTACTTCTTCTCTACCAATTAAGTCTTTTAAATCAACATCTCTCATCTTATTAAAAGAAATTCCTTCTTCTAATAATTGATAATATCCTGGTATTACTTTTACCTTTGCTTTTGTATTACTACATATATCTAATATTTTAGATTTTTCTTCTCCATCTATTTTTGCAATTGCAAAAAGTATTACATCTATATTTTCTCTTTCAACTATTTCAGAAATATCATCTCTATCTCCAAGAATCTTTACCCCATTTAAATAACTATTTATCTTGCTCTTATTATCATCTATAATACCTACGATATTATATTCAGAACTTTTTTCTTTTCTTATTTCATTCATTATTGCTGAAGCACAATCTCCTGCCCCTATTATTAATACTTTATATTTACCATCTATTTTTTCCGAAACTGTGTAAATAAAAGCCCTAGTTATTACTTTTAGCGACATTCTTAAAGCTGTAATCATTCCTGCTATTAATATACCCGCTAAAATATTAGTTAAAACTGATATTCCATTTGGAATAATCATCATAACCACTGTTGTTATAATACATGAAATTATTGTTGATATTACTGTTTGTTTAAACTCAAATACCCCAGCATTTAACCATATACAGCTGTACATTTTAAAAATTATTAATGATACTACGTATATAAATACTACTAATGGTAGTTTTATAAATGTTTCTATTATTTCTGTATGGGATGCATACTGAAACAACATAACTAGATAATAAGATAAAATTATAACTGCTATATCACTTAGTAGTAGTATTACTCTTTTGCTCTTTTTACTTAAATTTATAACTGTAGTTTTAAGCATTGTCCTTCCCCCCTTTTTGATTATTTAAATACTTTACTTTGAATTACCTATAAGTATTAACACACCGTCAATTCACTACATATTTGTTATAATAAATTATATATTTTACATCCTTTTCCAGTAAATAATCTATTAGTTGCACACTGTATATAATCAACATTTATTACTTATTGTATTAATTAGCTATATTATTATTAAATAATTACTTTAAGTTATTTTATTGTTATTCCTTTGAATTATTTTCTACTTAATTATCATTTAATCAACAAAATTTGCATTTTAATTTTAGATACCGTAATTATTCTATTTATAGACTCTTTAATTTATTACCAATATTTATCAAATATATTTTTAATAATATTTTATAGATAATACTACAATACTAATTCTTTATTACCCTTGTATTACTCTCAAAAATAATACTTAACTTGATATAGTTTTAATAAAAATTTAATTATGCCAATGATTATTCATTTCATAATTATACTTTTGGATTATAAAATCTATAGCATCTAATTACTACTTAGTAGTAATTAGAGAAATCGTTATCAATACTTCTTAGTATAATTTTTAACATTTAATGTAATTATTAATAGACTTTTACATTTTTTTAGAATATAATTTTAGTAGTAATTACTCTATATATGAAAAGGGGGATAAGATGAAAATTTCTATTTTATGTAGATATCCAGTCATTCATGAAGGTATTAAAGCGATATTAAGAAATAAGTATGAAGATATCACTGGCTTTACTTCTATAGAAGATTGCTTTAAAACATTAGATTCTACAGAAAACACAAGCCTAAATGATACTGAAGATACAATTTTAATAATCACATTATTTAAAGAAGATTTAAAAATAATAGATAATATTCTAGCTATTAAAGACAATTATTCTAAATTAAAACTATTAATCATAGATTTTAACGAAAGTAAGGACATGTTCTTTAAAGTGTCAAAGTTAAATGTTGATGGATATATGTTAGGAACGTTTGCTCAAGAAGACATCAGTTATGCTTTACATAAGATTTCAACTGGAACTAAATTTTATGATCGTGAATTATTGTATAGACTTGTTGAAGATGAGCCTGCTGCTACAATTACAAGCAAAAATAATTTAGGTACTCCACTTACAAGAAGAGAATTAGAAATACTTTCTCAATTGTCAAATGGCTTAAGTAACTTTGAGATAGCTAAAAATCTTAACATTAGTGAAAATACTGTTAAGAAACATATAAGTAATATATTTATTAAGATTAATGTTAAAGATAGAACTCAAGCAATTATTTATGCTTATGAATCTGGGTTAATTGCTAAACCATTATTTTTATAAGTGACATTTTTTATTAAGAACACGCATATAAATTAATAAAAACTAATTAAGTGTTCTTACACAAACTTAAAGGGGCTTCCTTTAAACTTTAAATTAGCGTTTGCATATTTTTATATAAATAAGTAGTGATAAGTCTTTCGGGTAGTTTTATCACTACTTATTTTTTATTACGTCATCTTTTATCACTTCTTTTTTTATTATTTTTTATTACTTTTATTATTTTTTACTACTTTTATCTTTATCATTTTTAACTCTTTATCATTTCTTAATTCTATTCTTTTATTTTTCTCTTAATTCTCTGTTTTTATTTTTCTGCCATCTACTCGCCATTGTTCATTATCTATTATCTATTTTCTATTATCTATTTTCTATTTTCTATTTTTATATTTACTACAATTATTATATGATTTTTATTATTCTCCAAATTATATTTTTATAAATTAATATATAGTTCATACTATACTTTATATTTTTAAATATAAAAGGATTTTGAAACTATTATTTCTATATTAAAAGATAGTCCTTTATCCTCTATGATTTGTTTTCAAGTGTATTATACATAATTTTGTTATCTCCTGATAAATTTCTTTATCATTCTAATTGCAGTATGTTTAAATGAAAATATCCGAAATTATGCTTAATATTATTTTCAGTAATATTAAAATACCTCTTGAACCATCATATTCCTTTATAAAGCTTTTCTTTACAATATACTTTATATCCAAGAAATCGATATTTTCTCAATATTATAAAATAAAGATACACTATACCTATCCTTGAATTAATAGTTCAAAATCCTCCAAAGAGACAACACTATATAAAATTTAAAAAACAGTAGTAATGCATAACAAACATATTATCATTAACTTCTATTTCAATATTTTATAAACTCTTAGCAGAATGCTTATTTAATATTAATAAATTTTATTCTTTGTCATCTCTTATTATTGTTTTATCCGTTTTAGGCTTAATTTATTCATATTTTTTAGAACTTTTCACAAAAAGTTAAAATTTTTGTTTAGGTTTGTATATATTTTTCTATTCTAGGTAAGACTTCGTAAAGACTTAACTAGGCCTAGAGTTAAGAAATTTATTTTATAGGAGTGACTAAATGATAAAATATAATTTTAATTTAGAAAAGCTAAAAAAATTCTTTAAACTTAAAAGAAAGGATAAAAATGATGGATTTACTTTAGTTGAACTTGTTGCTGTTATGGCCATTATTGCAATTCTTGCTGCTGCATTTATTCCAAGGTTCGGAAATTATCTTACTGAAGCTAAAAAGGTTGGTATTTTAAATGAAGCTAAATCTATTGTTACTGCTTATGAGTCTGTTAAACATAAAGGTAAACTTAAAGAAACTGATATAGGTTCTAAATTTGAAGGTACTAATTTACCATTAGAAGCTGGCACTTTAAAAAATTTAGGTAATGCTTCTGTAACTGAATGTAAATTGATTATAGATACTGAATCTCACGATTTTACTATAAATGATGACAATACTATATCTATTTATAAGGATGGGTCAGTAATTGGTAATCCTATATCCATCGGGTCATCTAATACACCTACACCTCCTGTTGAACCTTAAAAATATAAATATAACTTTAAGAGAATTTAATCAAAAGTACTATTGGTACTAAATTGAGCCTATTAAAACTATTAAATCTTATACACAAAAAATATCATTTATTTATGATACAAATTTTACAATAAATTAAGTTTTGTAATATTGCACAACTCCTCAATCTTTGTGCAAAATAACAAATTAATTTAATAAACAATTATTAAAAACACTAATAATTTATTCAACATATATTATAAAATCTAAACAGTAACTTATATAATAATCATTAATGTAATATTATAATTTTAAATGGACTAATACATATATCAATTTATAAACTAATTTTTATAAAAGAATTTATTTCGCAGAATATAAGTTTCTGCTACTAAAAAAAAATTATCAATACTTCTTAAAGTTATCAATAACGCTTTAAGAAGTACAGTTTTCTAAATAATAAAAAAGCTGTGTCTAATCTACTGCAACATTAATTTTTTTAATATGCATTGTAGCTTTGACACAGCTAACTTAAAATATATTTATATCATAAATTATAAACTAAAGAATTCTGTAAATGCTTTAACAGTATAATAGTTATCCTTAACACTTGCTAATTCTCTTATTGAGTGCATTCCAAGCACTGGTGCCCCCATATCAATTACAGGAATAGTTAAGTTTGCTGATGTTACAGGACCTATTGTAGTTCCACCTCTAACATCTGATCTATTAACAAACTTTTGGAATGGAACTCCTGCAGCTTCACAAACACTAGCAAATACAGCTCCATTAAAGCTATCAGTACTATAGCTTCCTGATGCAGCTATCTTTAATACTGGACCACCTTCAAGAACTGGTCTATTTGTAGGATCATGCTTATCTCCTAAGTTAGGATGAACAGCATGTGCTAAATCAGCTGATATCATTATAGATTTAGCTAAAGCTCTATAATATCCTTCTCTGTCTTTTCCTAATCCAAGTGTAATTCTTTCTAATATATTATTTAATAATGTTGAGTTAGCACCTTCAGCTGTTAAGCTTCCTATTTCTTCATTATCTATGCAAATCATAACCTTAGTTGCAGCATTTTCTCTGCTATCAACTAATGCCTTAACTCCAGCAAATACCATCCATAAATCATCAAATCTTCCTGAAGAAATAAGTTCTTCATTCATTCCTATTAATGATCCTTTTTCATATTCATATAATCCAAGTTCAAAGTTTAGTATATCCTCTTTATTAACTTGTAGTTCATTAGCAAGAATATTCATTAAGTAATCTTCTTTTTCTAACCTATCATTTATAAGTCCTAATAAAGGTAATGTATCAACTTGTCTGTTGATTTTATATCCATCATTAACTTCTCTATTCATGTGAATTGCTAAACTTGGAATTATTAATAATGGCTTATTAATGTTAACTAATCTTATTTCTGGTTTTAATGGAGAAGCTCCTTTTAATGCAACCTTACCTGCTATTCCTAAAGGTCTATCATACCAAGTATGAAGTATTGGTCCTCCATAAACTTCAGTATTTAATTTAACATATTTACCTTCACTTATCATTTGTGGATTTGGTTTTATTCTAAATCCTGGTACATCTGTATGTGCTCCAATAAGTCTTAGTCCAGTTTCTTCTATATCTCCACTACCTACTTCAAAAGCAATTAATGCTGAATCATTTTTCACAACATAATATTTACCTTTTGGTTGTAAGTTCCACTTGTCTTCTTCTTTTATTTCTATAAATCCATTTGCATCTAATATTTTTTGAGTAGCCTTAACTCCATGACAAGCACTTGGGCTATCATATAAGAAGTCTATTAATTCTAATGCTAGATTCTTTTCCATAGTCATTTGCTCCTTTACTTGTTGTATATATTTTACTATACTTCATTTGCTATTTTTTCTCAACTCATTTAAAAATATGAATTTTCATTTTAGGAAACTCTCCATTCATTTTTGTTAATATTAGTAATTCTATTTGAACAAATTAAAATTTGGAAATTTATTAAATAAAACTAACTATATAACAATATTTTGTTATAACAAATTTATATACTATTCCAACAACATTTTGGTATAACAGTTCTACATACTATCCTAACAACATTTTGATATAACAGAACTATATAGTACTATTTAACATCTTAATAAATTCATTTAACTTCTCACTCATACTGCTTGTCATTCTTCAAACTTGTAATTCTCTATAGTTGACTTTTATACTAGATTAAATTAGCATAATATAATAAGACGCATAAATGGAAATAATATGTTTCATAAAAATAAATACTTTATTATATATTAATAAAAAATAAATATGGGAGGATTCTTATGTTATCAAATTTTTTAGTAAAAAGATTTGTTAAAAACTCTGAAAATGTATCAGATGTTAAAGTTAGAGAATCTTACGCTAATCTTGCTGGGATCATTGGAATAATTACCAACTCACTTCTTTTTTTAATTAAGTTATCTGTTGGCTTACTTTCTAACTCAGTTTCAATTTTAGCTGATGCATTTAATAATTTATCTGATGCAGCTTCTTCAATAATAACTATTATAGGTTTTAAAATGGCAAATAAACCAGCTGATGCTGAGCATCCATTTGGTCATGGACGTATCGAATATATAACTGCAATGATAGTTTCATTTATGGTTATGCTTGTAGGATTACAATTTGTAAAAACTTCATTTCAAAAGATAGTTAACCTTACTCCAGTAACCTTTGAAATGATACCATTTTTATTATTACTTATTTCAATTGGCTTTAAATTCTGGTTATCTAAATTTAATAAATCTATAGGTAATAAAATAAATTCATCTACTTTAAAAGCAACTGCAACTGATGCTATGGGCGATGTTTTCACTTCAAGTACTGTTGTTATTTCTTTTTTAATTTCAAAGTTTACAACACTTCCTATTGATGGATATATCGGTATAATCGTTGCTTTAGCTATAGTTTATTCAGGATTTTCTCTTATTAAGGAAACACTTAGTCCACTTTTAGGAGAACCACCAGACCCTGTTTTAGTAAGTAATATTACAGATATGGTTATGTCTTATGATAATATCACTGGAATTCATGATTTAATTGTTCATAATTACGGCCCTGGAAGAATTATGGCTTCAATCCATGCTGAAATTCCTAGTAACATTGATATCATGGAAATTCATGATATTATAGATGCTGCTGAAAGGGAAATTTCTAAAAAACTAAATATTTATTTAGTAATTCATATGGATCCTATTTGTGTTGATACTGAAGAAATAAGAGAAGCTAGACAAATGGTTGAAAAAATACTTCTTAAATATGATGAAGTAAAATCTTTTCATGATTTCAGAGTTGTAGGTGATCATGATAAAAAGAATCTTGTATTTGATATTGAAGTGTGTCCAACAAAGCTTACACATGCAGAATCTCATACTAAATTATTATCTAAAATAGAGACTGACATAAAAAAAGAAGCCCCTGAATACCGTTGCGTTATCACTATTGATTTAGCTCTATAGCATAAATTTTATGTTTTTTTTGTATTTTATTACAATATAAAGTTCCTTTATTACATGCTATAATTTAATCATGCAGTTAATAAAACTTTGAAAATATTATTTATGATGAATTATTATTCGCTGTTATTTAATTACGACAGATACCATATTTGCTTATAATAATGTACTAAAATATATTTTTGTCTACACTATTATTTTATATGTATTATTGTAAACTGTCAAGTGATTTTTATGTTATTTCATTCACTTATAATGGAAAAAGACCATACTTTTTATATGTATAGTCTTTTCCTTTCGTTAATATGCTTTTTCAAGCAAAAGCTTTTTTAGCTTTTCAAGCTTCAGCTTTTTTTTCTGAATTTCGCAATCCAGTTCATATATCTCCATATAAGAGA
>OGRO01002131.1_pt1 | contig 15936 bp, 14 predicted proteins | sample 1553451 | NCBI WGS metagenome assembly OGRO01 (sample SAMEA2580021, study PRJEB22360) | human gut metagenome
CCCTGTAACCCGCCATAAAAAGCTCTAAACAGGTACCTACCGTTTTTTCGTCGCGCCGGTTTTCGGGCAGCGCGCGCTCTATGAGCTTGGGTATTCCGTCCCCTACGAAATATTTATATTCGGCAAGTTCATGCCCGGGAAACCCCAGTTTTTCAAGGACCCTTTCGGTGCTGTCGGCTAAATCTTCAATGGAATTTGCCAAAGTGCCGTCAAGGTCGAATAAAACCGCCTTAATCATAAAAACCACCTTTAAAACAAAAAAGCCCTCGGCTTGCGGTAAGCGCCGAGAGCATTTTGCATTTCAAACATCAGATTGCACGGGTAACCTTACCTGAACGCAGGCAGCGGGTGCAAACATTGATACGACGCGGAGTGCCGTTTACGATCGCCTTTACCTTTTTAACATTCGGTTTCCAGGTTCTGTTTGAACGTCTGTGCGAGTGGGAGACTTTGATCCCGAAAGCAATTTCTTTACTGCAGATATCACATTTAGCCATGGTCTGCACCTCCTTCTCTTTCTATACCGACATCAGCCGATTACATAGCAAACATTATAATAACAGATTATGTGCAAAAAATCAAGTATTTTTTTTATTATTTTCGGCTTTTATTATTCTGTCGGGGAAAACAGCCGCCTGAATCAGGTCTTCGGGAGCTATATCAAGCACGTCGGCAACGTTTGAATACCCCTCAGTCAGCTTTGCTGACAGCTCCCCGGTGTTTGGGTGCGGGTGTCCGGTGGACACCTCTGCAAAGCAGAAGCACCGACCGAGGCGGCAGCCGAGACGGTGACATGCGTTAGCTATGACGGAGGGGTTGTTACAAACTTAAAATATCTTTTTGTCAACTGCATTGAAAACCGCTGTCGCGATTACCTTATTTTGATTTTCAATCCGTAATGACTATTTTTTCTATTACCGGCTGATTTTCCTTTAAAACCGTGCCGTTTGAGTCGGTAACTGGCGTGTTTTCAGCTATTTTATCAACCACGTCCATACCGTCGGTAACATGACCGAAAGCGGCATAGGAGCCGTCAAGATAATCGCCGTCCTTGTGCATTATAAAGAACTGGGAGGAAGCGCTGTTGTTATCCTGTGAGCGTGCCATGGAAATAACCCCGCGCTTGTGGGAAATGTTGTTTTCCACGCCGTTTTTAGAAAACTCGCCGCGTATTGTTTTATCGCTGCCGCCGGTGCCGTTGCCCTTGGGGTCGCCTCCCTGAATCATAAAGCCCTTTATTATGCGGTGGAAGGTAAGCCCATCGTAAAAGCCGCTTTTTGCAAGCTCCACAAAGTTTTTAACGGTTATGGGGGCGGTATCGCCGTCAAGCTCTACTTTTATGTCGCCGTAGTCCTTAACTGTTATAACCGCGTGGTGGGTGCCGTAGCCGCTGCCGGTATCGCTGTCAAACTCACTTTGCCTTTTTGAGCAGGCGCAAAATGTAAGGGTCAGCGCCGCTGCGGATAATACTGCTATAATTTTTTTAACGGTCATATCTGTCGTCGCCTTTCTTTTTCCCGTAGGGAATATATTTTACCTTTCGCTTTCTTATTCTTGCAATATTGAGCCTTATTATCATAAGTATAAATATCACAATTACAAGCGCGATAAGTATATAAACTATTTTCATATAAAACGAGCCGAAAAAGCCCTTTACGGCTCTGAGGGCTATAAGCAGCTTACTCGCCTTAACGCTGCTGCCCGCTACCAAATTTACCGTGCCTATTACCTGCTCGGCGTACACAATATCCGCCGTGCCGAGCACCTCGCCCTTTTTAATGGGCGCGTCCTTTTTTTCGTAATTAAGCTTTGGCTTTACAACTATTGTTGAGCTGTCCGCTTCATTTGGCAGCACTGTAACAAAGGGCTTTTCAAAATAAAGCGGTACAAAATCGGTTTCGAACGATAAATCAACCGGCAGCTCGCAAACAGGCTCGGTGGAATCCGCTACCTGCTTGAATGAAAAATTATTGAACGCCCAGCGGTAAAGGTTTGCCGAGTCTATAAACTCATACCTTTTACCTGCGTTTGCGGGGCAGTTCATAAGTATGCACATATAATTGTAGCCGTTATAGGTTGCGGTGCTTACAAGGCACCTGCCTGCCTCATCGGTAAAGCCGGTTTTAACGCCCCTTGCGTATTGGTAATAGTAGTTTGTATTGGGGTCCTGCAAATAGTTGGTGGTGGAAATGGTGCGCTTGCCCGACATATTGGTAGCCTCTATTGTGTAGCGCGCCGTTTCGCAAACGGTTTTAAAGGTCTCGTTTTTAAGGGCGTAGGTGGCAAGGGTGTGAATATCCCGCACGGTGGTGTAGGTCTGTTCATCGTGCAGCCCCACGGGGTTGCTGTAGTGCGTTCCCGTAAGCCCCAGTTCCGCCGCCTTATTATTCATCTGCTCAACAAACGCTTCCACGCTGCCGCCGTAATACAGTGCCGCTAAGTACGCGCAATCGCCGAAAGAGGACATAAGCACGGTATAAACCAAGTCAAGCTGGGTTATTTCTTCCCCGATTTTAAGGTTTGAAACCGCGCTGCCCGTGCCGGTTATCAGCCTGTCAACCTCTTTTGACATGGCAACCTTGCCCGTAGGGTCGTACTTTTCGCTTTCGAGCATAAGCGTTACGGTCATAATTTTGGTTATTGAAGCGGGGTATACCTTTTCGTCAATATTTTTGGAGTACAGCGTCTCGCCAGTATCCATAGATACAAGCATACCTGCCTTTGCCGATACCTCAAAGCCCGTAATTTCATACGCCGAGGCGGTAAAAGCCGGAGAAATAACTGCCACGACCGTTAAAATAGTTAAAAAAACGTAAATTATTTTTTTAGGCATGGAAATCTCCCTTGAAATATAGTATAATGCTATTATATCATATAATTTTCAAATTTAAAGACCTAATTTTTTTTAAGTAGGTGAAATTTACGGTTTATATTACGGGAGATACACACGGCTGCCTTGAACGGCTGTACGATAAAAATTTCAGAAAATTAAAAAGCGGAGACGTTCTTATAGTCTGCGGTGATTTCGGCTATATATTCGACGGCGGAAAAACCGAAAAGCAGGTGATAGACTACCTTGCGACAAGGCGGTTTGTAACCGCGTTTGTAGACGGCACACACGATAACCTTACCACCATAAACAAAGCGCGCGTGACCTACTGGCACGGCGGAATGGTGCACAGAATAAAGGGCAATCTTATCCACCTTATGCGCGGGCAGATTTTTGAAATTGAGGGCAACAGCTTTTTCACTTTCGGTGGGGGTGAAAGCAACGATAAGGATATGCGCATAGCCTCGGGCAACTGGTGGCGCGAGGAGGAGCCTACGCCTTTTGAAATGGCGGAGGGCGCAAAGCGGCTTGACGCGGCGGGGCTTAGTGTCGATTATATTATAACCCACGAGCCGCCGTCACTTGTAAAAAGCGCCATACTTTTGCGGCGGGGCGACGCTGACCGCATAAACAAGCTTAACGGCTACCTTGAAGAAATAGGGCGTTCCTGCAAATTCCGCCACTGGTATTTCGGCTCGCTGCACGAGGACAGGGTAATAACCGAGCGCCACACCTGCGTGTTTAAGGAAATGATACCCATAGCCCCCGGCGGCACGGTAAGCAAAAAGGCAAAGCGCAGGCAGGCGGCGTTTACCGCCGCGACTTGACAGATATGGTATAATTTACTTATAAATATACTCGGAGGAAGTTTATGATAAACACCGAAAGACTCTGCCCCGGCTGTATGAACGATAACGGCGGGGAGAAAATATGCCCTATATGCGGCTACGATTCTGCAAGCCGCAATCCCGATGTTTGCCTGCCCGTAGGCTTTACGCTTGATAACCGCTATATGGTGGGTCAGGCAAAAAAGCGCAACGGAGAAAGCATAACCTACATCGGCTGGGATACTGCCGACGATACCGCCGTGAGCATAAGGGAGTATTTCCCCGCGGGCTTTGCCGAGAGAAACCCCGATAAAACCGTGGCGATAATAAGCGGGGGAGAATATATATTCAACGAGGGCTTAATGGAGTTTATGGAAATAAACCGCGAAATAAGCTCATCGGAGCTGCCCGCGCTTATACCCGTTCTCAGCGTTTTTGAAGAAAACGGTACGGTTTATGCCGTTTCGCAGAGCTTTGCCACCATAACCATGGCGGAGTTTTTGCAGCGTAACGGCGGCACTCTTAAATGGGAGCAGGCGCGCCCGCTTTTTCTGCCGCTTATAGATACCGTTAAGGGTATGAACGATATAGGTATAATTCACGGCGGAATATCCTGCAATACCGTGCTTGTGGGGAGAGACGGAAAGCTGCGCATTTCGGGCTATTCTGTAAAGCGCCTGCGCACAGCCGACGGCGGGTTTGAACCCGAGCTTTTCCCCGGTTTTGCCGCTGCCGAGCAATATAACTCGGAAAGGCTGCTGCCCGGCACATATACCGATGTTTACGGGCTTTGCGCGGTGCTTTTCAACGTGCTTATAGGCACGGTTCCGCCCGAGGCTCCCGAAAGGCTTAAAAACGACTCAATGACCATTCCCGCAAAATTTGCCGAGGAGCTGCCGCGCCACGTTTTGCAGGCGCTGGCAAACGGCTTGCAGGTAATGCCGAAAAACCGCACGCAGAATATTGAGGACTTTAAAAACGAACTGGTTTACGCCGAAACGGGCGAGCCGCAGAAGAAAAACGCCGCGCCCGAAAAGCGCGATGCCGCTGTGCAAAAGCCGCAGAAAAAGGGCGGCACGGCAAAGTATGTTATAATATCAGCCGCGTGCACAGCCGCAGTGTTTATGGGAATTGTGGCAATACTTGTTTTCACGGTGTTTAAAAAGGATATTTTCGGCAATAAAAATGCGTCGGATCAGAGCGGCAGCGTATCCACCGCAGCCCCGAGCGTTGCTTCCATAGGCACTATTGACAGCGGTGCCGATGAAAACGTTGTGCTTTTCTCGGTTCCGCCACTTACGGGCAAATATTACGCCGAGCTTGCCGATAATGAGGATTACGAAAAATTCAGCTTTGTTATAAAGGGCAAGGAATTTAACGATAAATACGCCAAGGGGCAAATTTGCGCCCAATCGCTTGCAGAGGGCACGCAGGTTGTAAGAGACACCAAAATTGAGGTTACAATAAGCCTGGGTCCCAAAGAGGTAAAAATTGCAAATGTTGTGGGGCTTGAAGAAATTAACGCAAAGCTAGAGCTTTTAAAACAGGGCTTTTTGTACGATAATATAGAGGTGCTTGAAAAGTACGATGAAAACAAAAAGCCGGGCGCAGTTCTTGAGCAAGAGCCGAAATACGGCACGCAGATAAGCCCGGACAGCGCGGTTACTATCTATATAAATTCCTATAAGGGAGACGACAGCTCCGACAGTCTCGGAACTGATTTCAACTGATTTTCAGGGAGGATAAAATGGCTGCTAAAGTGTATCGCATTTCAGAGGGCGTAGAGGGGCTTTTCGTTAAAAACGAAAGGTTCAACACTACGTCAATATCCTTTAACTTTTATTTGCCGCTGCAAAAAGAGACCGCCGCTTCTTACGCGCTGCTGCCCTTTGTGCTTACCACCTGCGGCGAAAAATACCCCGATTTTTCGGTGCTTAACTACCGCCTTGAGCGGCTTTACGGCGCTCAGCTTGACGCGGTTGCCGAAAAGCTGGGCGATTACCAGCTTTTAAAGCTGAGAATGTCGGTTATAAACGATAAATATACCTTTGAAAGCGAGTCGCTTATAAAGCGCGCCTGCGATATGCTTTTAAGCCTTATTTTCGAGCCCAAGGCGGAAAACGGCGCTTTTTGCGCCGATGATTTGGCAAGAGAAAAGCGCAAGGCAATAGAACACGTAAAGGGAGAGATGAGCGAAAAGCGCGTATACGCTAAAAACCGCCTTATTGAAGAAATGTATAAGGGCAGCTGCTACGGCACGCCTAAGTGCGGAACGGTGGAGGATATTGAGGCGATAACCGAAGCCTCGCTTTATGAAATGTGGCAAAAAATGCTTGCTACCGCATATATACGCGTTCAGGTTATAGGCGCGGCAGTGCCGCAGGGGCTTTTTGAAGAAATAGGCCGCCGCTTTGAAAATACCGAAAGGTATAATATAACCGATTGCACAAAAAGCCAGCCGACAGCCGCTGCCGACAAGCCGCGCACCGTTACCGAGCGGCAGGCTATACAGCAGGGCAAGCTTGTTATGGGCTTTTCTTCCGATACGGCGGGGGATGACGATAATACCATGCCGCTTATGGTTATGACCGATATTTTCGGCGGCGGGCCGTATTCAAGGCTTTTTGATAACGTTCGCGAAAAAATGAGCCTTTGCTACTATTGCTCCGCCTCCTCTTCGCGCGTAAAGGGGCTTATAACCGTTGAATCGGGCGTTGAGGAGCAAAACGCCGAAAAAGCGGAAAAGGCAATTTCAGAGCAGCTTGAAATAATGAAAAAGGGCGGGTTTACCGATTTTGAGTTTTCATCATCGGTTAAAAGTCTCAGGGACTCGCTTAATTCCTATAATGACAGTCAGCCGCTGTTGGATTTATGGTACGCGCTTAAAGCCGTTAATAAAAATCTTTATTCACCCGAGGATATTGCGGAGAAAATAAGCGCCGTAACGCGCGATGAAATAATCGCCGCGGCAAACGGAGTAAAGCTGCACACGGTATACAAACTTTTGCCGAGGGAGGAAAAGTAATGCAAAAAGAGTTTTTTGAAAGCGATATAGGCGAAAGCTACGTTAAAGCGGTGCACCCCTCGGGGCTTAAAATATATATTCTTGAAAAGCCGCAGTATAATTCGTCCTATGCCATATTCGGCACAAAATACGGCTCTATTGACACCTGCTTTGCGGTAAACGGCGAGAAAGTAAGCGTGCCCGAGGGCATTGCGCACTTTTTGGAGCATAAGCTCTTTGAAAGCGAGGACGGCGACGCCTTTACAAAATACGCCGAAACGGGAGCGGCGGCAAACGCCTTTACCTCGTTTGACCGCACCTGCTATCTTTTTGCCTGCTCCGACAGGTTTTACGATAACCTTGCAATTTTGCTTGATTTTGTTCAGTCGCCCTATTTCACTGCGCAGACAGTAAGCAAGGAACAAGGGATAATCGGGCAGGAAATAAGAATGTACGACGACAGCCCCGACTGGCGCGTCACCTTTAATATGCTGGGCGCCATGTATAAAAACCACCCGGTTAAGATTGATATTGCCGGCACGGTGGAGTCGATAGCGCAAATAGACGATAAACTTTTATACAGCTGCTACAACACATTTTACAACCTTTCAAATATGTTTATCTGCATTGCGGGCAATGTGAACACCGAAAAGGTTTTGGCGCAGATAAACGGCGCTTTAAAGCCCTCTGAGCCTGTGGAAATTACGCGCATAGGCTGCGATGAGCCTGATACCGTGCAGAAAAATTTCGTATCGCAGAAAATGGCGGTTGCCTACCCCATGTTCTGCTTAGGCTTTAAAGAGCCCGTAAGCGCGCCCGAGCGCACCGTAAAGGAAAAGGTTGCCACCGCACTGCTGCTTGAAATAATAGCGGGCGACGCTTCTCCCCTTTATAAAAGGCTGATAAACGCGGGGCTTATAAACGATGAGTTCGGCTTTGAGTATTTCACTGGCCACGGCTATGCGGCAGTGATGTTTGAGGGCGAATCGTCAGACCCCGAAAAAGTAGCCGCCGAAATTAAGGCGGAAATTGAAAGAATTAAAACCGACGGAATTGATAAAAAGCTGTTTTCCGCCGTTCGCTGCGGAATGTACGGCGACGCGGTGCGCTCATTTAACAGCGTGGAAAGCATTACAATGAATCTTGTAAACTGCGCTATGTTCGGGTGCGGCCTGTTTGATGAACTTAAATATCTTAAAAACATTACCGCCGAGGACGTTTTAAAGCGCCTGCAGCTGTTAGACGCGGATAAATCGGTACTTTCGGTAATTGAACCCACAGAGGAGCAGAGGTAATTTATATGAGCTATAACGTAACGCTTTTCGGGCTTAAATTTACCCTTTCGCCCGTTGCTTTCACAATACCGCTGGGCTCGGGGCACTGGGATATATACTGGTACGGCATAATTATAGCCGCGGGCTTTTTGCTGGCGCTTATTTACGGGCTTAAAAAAGCCGGCCGCTACGGGCTTAACCCCGATAAAATGCTTGATGTTATACTGGTTGCAACACCCGTTGCAATACTCTCCGCCCGCGCGTATTACGTTATATTTGACGGCGAGAAGTTAGACGGCATTAAGGACTTTTTCGGATTCGGTAATTCCTCGGGCTTTGCGGGGCTTGCCATTTACGGCGGGGTTATAGGCGCGTTTGTCTCGGGCGGAATTATGTGCTATATACGCAAGGTAAACATACTCAATATGTTTGATGTGGCGTCCGCCGGGTTTCTTATCGGTCAGGGTATAGGCCGCTGGGGCAACTTTGTAAATCAAGAGGCATACGGCGCGTTCACCGGCAGCAGCTGGTGGGGCATGCAGAGCGATAAAACAATATCCGAAATGGGCGAGGGGCTTGTTCACCCCTGCTTTCTCTATGAATCCATATGGTGCATAGCGGGCTTTTTCGTACTTAATCATTTCAGTAAAAAGCGTAAATTCAGCGGTGAAATATCCCTTATGTACTGCGTGTGGTACGGCTTCGGCAGGGGTATAATAGAGCTGCTGAGAACCGATAGCCTTATGCTCGGCAATATAAAGGTCTCCTGTCTGCTTTCGTTTGCAATTTGCATAACGAGCGCGGTTCTATTGGTTGTTTTCAGCCGCCGCGCGGCGGAAAAAGCCGAGCCCGATGATTACGAGGCGGTTTTTGCCGATAACGCGGACGAGCCGACCGAAGAAACACAGGAGGAAACCCATGAGCAGGATAATTGACGGAAAGGCAATATCCGCAGCCGTAAAGGCGCGCATACGGGGCGAAGTATCGGCACTGAGCGCGCGCGGCATTACGGTAGGGCTTGCGGTTATAATAGTTGGCGAAAACCCCGCCTCAAAAATATATGTTGCAAATAAAAAAAAGGCGTGCGAGGCGCTCGGCATTGTTTCAGAAGAATACGCTCTGCCCGAAAGCACTACCGAGCAAGAGCTTTTAGAGCTTATAAATACGCTTAACAATAAAAAAAGCATTAACGGCATACTCTGCCAGCTGCCGCTGCCGCCCCACCTTGATGAAAAGCTGATAATAAACAGCATAGCCCCCGAAAAGGACGTTGACGCCTTTAACCCCTACAGCGTAGGGCGCATAATGATAGGCGACTATGATTTTGTACCCTGCACGCCCGCGGGCATAATGGAAATGCTTAAATATGAAGACATAGAAATTGCGGGTAAAAGCTGCGTGGTAATAGGCCGCTCAAACATTGTGGGCAAGCCTATGGCAATGCTTTTGCTGCACGCAAACGGCACGGTTACGGTATGTCATTCAAAAACTAAAAACCTTAAAGAAATATGCCGAAACGCGGATATTTTGGTGGCTGCGGTAGGCAAGGCAAAGTTTGTAACCGAGGATATGGTAAAGCCCGGCGCTGTGGTGATAGACGTGGGTATGAACCGCGAAAACGGCAAGCTCTGCGGCGATGTGGATTTTGACGCGGTAAAGGAAAAGGCTTCCGCCATAACCCCCGTGCCCGGCGGCGTAGGACCTATGACCATTGCAATGCTTATGCAAAACACGCTTACCGCCGCAAAAAGGCAGAATAATGCTTAGGGCGGGCATAAAGCGCCTGTCGGCGCTTGTATTTGCGGTTTTAACGCTTTCTCTTACACTTTCCGCCGCCGAAATTACCGAAAAACCAGGTAAAGAGTTTTTGGTCTACGGCGATAAGCAGTCGAACGAAAAAATTGCGGAAATTTTGGGGGAAACTACCGATACGCTTGATAACTACTGCTATAACAACGGCATAATTTATCTTGCCATTAACGAAAAAAACACAAAGCAGATAAGAGTGACGGAAAACTCAACCGCTTTTTCTGAAAGCGTGGGCGAGCTTACAAGCCTTTCGGATGATAAAGTTGCCGCCTTAGCCCCCGAAATAGCGGGCGATGGCTTTCACACCGAAACGGTAACGCAGAAAAGCGGCAGAAAATTTATTAAGGCTACCGCCCTATCTGAGGACAGCGGCGGAAAATTCACCCTTATTCAGTATATAACCGTGACCTCAAAAAAGGAATACACCCTTTCGTTTTATACCGCTTCGGGCGAAAATACCGATTACGCCGAAAAGGTTTTTTCCACCCTTTCCTTCGGGGAGGGCGCTGCGAAGAAGACAGAAAAAAAGCCTTACGGCTATATTTTTATGGCGCTCACCGCAGTTTTTGTACTGTTCGGCGCATATATAGTTTATACGCTCATACGGGATATAAGGGCTGACCGCGCCGAAGCTGCGGAGGGAAAAAAGGATGATAATATTTAAAACGATTTTAATTTGTTTACTTGCGGGTATGGGTGCAGGTCTCGGCACCGGCTTTGCCGGAATGAGCGCCGCGGCGGTAATAACTCCTATGCTTGTAACCTTTTTGGGGATTGAACCGTATACCGCGGTGGGAATCGCGCTCGCGTCGGACGTGCTGGCAAGCGCCGTTTCCGCCTATACATACGGCAAAAATAAAAATCTTGATATTAAAAACGGCGTTGTTATGATGGCAAGCGTGCTGCTTTTCACGGTTGTGGGCAGCTATGTATCAAGCCTTGTGCCCTCTGCCGCAATGGGCAATTTCTCAGTATTTATGACGCTGCTGCTCGGAATAAAGTTTATAGTAAAGCCGGTTATGACCACAAAAGAGGATATGGCGGCAATACCGCTTAAAACCCGGATTATAAAATCCGCTCTTTGCGGGGCGGCGGTCGGCTTTATTTGCGGCTTTGTGGGTGCGGGCGGCGGAATGATGATGCTCCTGCTGCTTACAAGCGTTATGAGCTACGAGCTTAAAACCGCCGTGGGAACCAGCGTTTTTATAATGACCTTTACCGCCCTTACAGGCTCTGTTTCGCACTTTGCAATAGGCGGCTTGCCCGATATGCTGCCCTTTGCGCTTTGCATTGTGTTCACGCTTATATTTGCCCGCATAGCGGCGAAAATAGCAAACAAAGCAAGCCCGCGTTCGCTCAATATCGCCACAGGCATTATTCTGGTGGTATTAGGCGTGGCGGTGCTCGGCTTTTCGTTTATTAAATAGGGTGATAATATATGTATCGGCTGCTTATAGTTGAAGACGACCGCGGAATTGCCGAGGGCGTGCGCGAACAGGCGGAAGCGTGGGATATAACCGCGCGCATAGTAACGGATTTTCATGGAGTTATGGCGGAGTTTTCGCGCTTTGACCCGCATATAGTGCTTTTGGATATTTCTCTGCCCTTTTTCAACGGCTACCACTGGTGAGGTGAAATTCGCCGCGTTTCAAACGTGCCCGTTATTTTTATTTCCTCTGCGGCGGATAATATGAATATGATAATGGCAATGAATATGGGTGCGGATGATTTTATAGCAAAGCCGTTTGACGGCAGCGTGCTTATTGCCAAAATACAGGCGCTGCTGCGCAGAACCTACGATTTTGCGCCTTCCGTTCCTGTTTTGGAGCATAAGGGCGCCATGCTTAACACGGGCGACGGCAGCTTTTTATATAAAAATGAAAAAATACCTCTTTCAAAGAACGAATACCGCATTTTACTCACCCTTATGAAAAATAAGGGTAAAACAGTCAGCCGCGAAAGGCTTATGGAACAGCTGTGGGAGACTGACAGCTTTGTGGATGAAAACACGCTTTCGGTAAACGTAAACCGCCTTAGAAAAAGGCTTGAGGCGGCTGGGCTTGAGGGCTTTATAACCACGAAATTCGGCGTGGGGTATATTATTGAGAATTGAGGAATTGCTATGGGGTTTTTCTTGAAATACTTAAAGCAGCGCAAACGGTACATAGCCGCGGGCGCTGCTTTTTGCGCTGTTTTTGCGCTTTCGTTTTATTTTTACCGTTTGCCGCTCGGTGCGGTGCTTTACCCTGCGGCACTTTGCGCTTTGCTGGCGGTAATTTTTATAATTATTGATTTTTTACGCGTGCGTAAATTGCACACGTCCTTATCGGGGCTTAAAACCCCCGAGTCGATTTTGCTCGAAGACCTGCCCCTGCCCGACGGCGTAACCGAAGAGGACTACCAAAATCTTATTGATATTTTAAAACGGGGCTATGCCGGGCTTTCAGCCGAAAACAACAGGCGGCTTGTGGATACGGTGAGCTACTATACCGTTTGGGTGCACCAGATAAAAACGCCCATAGCCGCAATGAAGCTGGCGCTGCAAAATGAGGACGCGCCCGCCGCCCGCAGGCTTTCAAACGAGCTTTTCAGAATTGAGCAATATGTTGAAATGGTGCTGACTTACCTGCGCCTTAATGCAGACAGCACCGATTATTTAATAAAGGAATACGACCTTGATAAAATAATACGCCGCTCGGTGAAAAAATTTGCGGGCGAGTTTATAGAGCGCAAATTAACCCTTAGTTACACCCCCGCCGAGGCGCAGATAATAACCGATGAAAAGTGGCTTTCATTCGTTATAGAGCAGGTGCTTTCAAACGCGCTTAAATACACCCCGTCGGGCGAAATATCGGTATATTTTGAAAACGGCAGAATTGTAATAAAGGATACGGGGATAGGCATAGCGGCAGAAGACCTGCCCCGCATTTTTGAAAACGGCTACACCGGCTGCAACGGCAGGCGTGATAGACAGGCAAGCGGACTGGGGCTTTATTTGTGCAGGCAAATCTGCGAAAATTTGGGGCATAAAATAAGCGCCGAGTCGGCGGTGGGCGAGGGTACGACCGTTTTAATTGACGTTTCAAGAAAAAAGACGGTTATAGAATAATTTGTTTTTTACAACCCAAAGGCTCCCTCGTCAGAGGGAGCCAAAATTGAGCGCGTAAATCTTACAAAACCGTTAGAATTTAAGGGGGATTTGTAAGCCGATGCTATGGCGTTACATATCTCCCTTTTGTTATAATTATTGCAGAAATCACAAAGGAGGATTTTTGTTGTGAGTATTTTAGAGGTAAACGGAGTTAAAAAAATATATACCTCGCGCTTTGGCGGCAACCGCGTTACCGCGCTTAAAAATGTATCGTTCGGCGTAGAGGAGGGCGAGTATGTCGCCATAATGGGCGAGTCCGGCTCGGGAAAAACCACGCTGCTTAATATTTTGGCATCGCTCGATAAGCCAACCGAGGGCACGGTTAAAATTGACGGCAACGATTTATCGAAAATAAAGGAATCGCGCTTAGCGTCCTTTCGCCGCGATAATTTAGGATTTGTTTTTCAGGAGTTTAATTTGCTTGATACATTTACATTAGAGGATAACATATATCTGCCCCTTGTTTTAAGCGGCAGGCATTATAATGAAATGGTGCGCAGGCTTATACCCATAGCAAAGCGGCTGGGAATTGAGGGGCTGCTGAAAAAGTACCCGTATGAGGTCTCGGGCGGGCAAAAGCAGCGCGCCGCCGTGGCGCGCGCCATTATAACCGACCCGCGCATAATTTTAGCTGACGAACCTACGGGCGCGCTTGATTCAAAATCTACCGATGAGCTGCTTGATTTATTTGAACAGATAAATTCGGACGGGCAGACTATTTTAATGGTTACCCACTCTGTAAAGGCGGCGAGCCGCGCCTCACGCGTGCTGTTTATAAAGGACGGCGAGGTCTTCCACCAGCTTTACCGCGGCGGCAGGAACGACACGCAAATGTACCAGATGATAACCGATACCCTTACTTTGCTTACGACGGGCGGTGAGCGGGAATGAAGGCTGTTTATCCGCGCCTGGCGTTTGACGGCATAAGAAAAAACAAACGCCTTTACCTGCCCTATATTCTTACCTGCATAGGAACGGTTACAATGTTTTACATAATTCACCATTTGGCGGCTATGCCCGCGCTAAAAAGTATGCCGGGCGGCGATAGCACCGTTATGATACTGGGGCTCGGCGTTTGGGTGGTGGCGTTTTTTTCGCTGATTTTTTTAGTTTATACCAATTCGTTTCTTATGCGCCGCCGCAAAAAGGAATTCGGGCTTTACAATATACTCGGTATGGGCAAGAAAAATTTAAGCCTTGTGCTTTTGTTTGAAACGCTTACCGTGGCGGCAATATCGGTGCTTTCGGGCATAGCGGCGGGCATAGCGCTTTCAAAGCTTGCCGAATCGGGGCTTGTTTATATGGTGAACGGCAAGGTCTCATATAAATTTACCGTAAATGTTAACGCCGTGCTTGATACCCTGCTTATTTTCGGCGGAATATTTTTGCTGCTTTACTTAAAATCGCTTATAAGCATTTGGCGGCTTAATGCAATTTCGCTTATTAAAAGCGAAAACACGGGTGAAAAACCGCCCCGCGCAAACTATGTTTTGGGAATAGGCGGCATAATTTTACTGGCGGCGGCTTACTATATGGCGGTATCAATTGAAAGCCCGCTGCTTGCAATAAGCTGGTTTTTCATTGCGGTTCTGGCGGTAATAGCGGGCACTTATATGATTTTTATTTCGGGCTCTGTTATGCTGTGCCGCATTTTGCAGAAAAACAAGCGCTATTACTACCGCAAAAATCATTTTGTTTCGGTTTCCTCAATGGTTTACCGTATGAAGCGCAACGGCGCGGGGCTGGCGTCTATCTGCGTCTTAAGCACTATGGTGCTGGTAATGATTTTAGGCGCGGGCAGCCTTTACTTCGGTGCGGAGGACAGCCTGCGCGCACGCTACCCGAAAAGCATAACGGTTACTACGGACTATAATCCTTATGATGAAAAAACGGTATACTCCGCCGAAAAAGCCGATAAGATAGTATGCGAGGTTGATAATGTTGTAACCGCTTTCGGCGCAGCGCCGAAAAACACCGAGAGGTATACCTCGGCTACCGTTGCCGCTTTGTTATCGGACGGAACGCTTACGGCAAACCCCGAGCTTGTAAACGCGGCGGACGCGTCTACCATAAAAAATGTTTGCAATGTCATTTTTATATCCCTTTATGAATACAACCGCTGTATGAATAAAAACGAAACACTGAAAGACAGTGAAATTTTTATTCACTGTGTAAGGCGGAAATATAACAATAAAACCCTTACGATAGGCGAGCTTAAATACACCGTTAAAAAGCAGCTTGAGGATATGATAAACAACGGCAGAGCGGCTTCTGAAATGGTGCCGAGCGTGTTTGTTGTAATGAATAACCCCGAAAAGGCGTATGACGAGGTGAACAGTCAGTTTACAAGCGACACATATTTCTGCTGCCCGCGCCTTTATTACAGCTTTGATACGGGGCTTTCCGCCGAGCGCGATATTGAGCTAGCGGATAAAATAAGCGAAAGACTGCGCGATATGGATATTAACGGCACTGGCGGGTATTACTCAAGGAGCGTTGAGTGCAGAGAGGCTGAGCGCGCCGATTTTTACGGCACCTACGGCGGGCTTTTCTACCTGGGAATAATTTTATCCACGGTTTTCCTGCTTGCCACGGTTTTAATTATCTATTATAAGCAGATAACCGAGGGCTACGAGGATGAATCGCGCTTTGAAATTATGCAAAAGGTGGGAATGACCAAGCGCGATATACAAAAAAGCATAAATTCGCAAATGCTCACGGTATTTTTGCTGCCGCTTATAACCGCAGCGCTGCATTTGTGCTTTGCTTTCCCCATGATACGCAGGCTGCTCACACTCTTTAACCTTAACAATGTTCCCCTTATGCTGATAGTTTTAGCGGGCGCGGTGCTGGTTTTCGGCGTGCTTTACGCGCTTATATATAAATTTACCTCCAATTCATATTTCGCTATTGTAAGCGGGAAGAACGAGAGTAAATAAAGCGCAAATATGTAACTAAACAAAGGCTCCCTGTGACGAGGGAGCTGGGCGAGTTATAATATGAAGTGCAACACCCCTCAAAAAAGTGAAGACAATACGTCA
>OGRO01002132.1_pt1 | contig 15936 bp, 15 predicted proteins | sample 1553451 | NCBI WGS metagenome assembly OGRO01 (sample SAMEA2580021, study PRJEB22360) | human gut metagenome
TACATATACATTGCTCAGATTATAAAGGGATGTTATAAAAAGAAAAATGCGGGTCAGCTTTCGACCTCCGATAAGATTGACCGCATAGTCACAAACCGTTGGCTCGGACTTCCGATTTTTGCGGTTATTATGTTCCTTGTTTACTATATTTCGATGGTAGGCGTAGGTTCAATGGCGACCGACTGGGCGAACGACGGACTGTTCGGCGACGGCTGGCATCTGTTCGGAATAGGCTCGGCACAGTACGAGGAGGTTTCGGGCGAGTTCGGCGACGCGGCACAGGTTGTAAACGGCTACATTGAATATGCTGAAAACGAAGGCGTTGACACAACTGCGGTATCGGAGGCAATCGATACAGAGTCCGAGGACTTTGACGCGGCTGCGGCAAAGAACGCGCTGGACGAATTTGCAACAGAGGTAAAGGACATAGATAAAGCGACATACACGGTTGTAGATGAGGAAACAATGGCTGACGAGGAAGTCACGTCGAGCTATAAGGACTTGCTTGCGGCGATAAAGACATATGAGGATTATGACTGCACAGAGCCTGACCCGGCTGATTACGGCGTATGGGTTCCCGGCATTCCGGTACTTGTTGAAAGCGCGCTTGAAAAGACAAACTGCGCAGAGTGGCTTTCGGGACTTATTCTTGACGGTATTGTAGCCGGCGTCGGCGCGGTACTCGGCTTTGTTCCGCAGATGCTTGTTCTGTTCCTGCTCCTTGCGTTCCTTGAAGCTTGCGGATATATGGCAAGAATCGCGTTCGTACTGGACAGAATTTTCAGAAAGTTCGGTCTTTCGGGTAAATCCTTCATTCCTATGCTTATCGGTACAGGCTGCGGCGTTCCGGGCGTTATGGCTTCCAGAACGATTGAAAACGACCGCGACCGCAAGATGACGATTATGACGACTACATTTATTCCGTGCGGCGCGAAGGTACCGTTTATAGCGATGATTGCGGGCGCGATATTCAGCGGCTCGGCTTGGGTTGCAACCTCTGCATACTTTATCGGTATGGCTGCAATTGTTATATCGGGTATAATGCTTAAAAAGACAAAGATGTTTGCGGGCGATCCCGCTCCGTTTGTAATGGAGCTTCCGGCTTATCATATGCCGACGCTGCTGAATGTACTGCGCAGTATGTGGGAGCGCGGCTGGTCGTTCATTAAGAAGGCGGGTACAATAATCCTTCTGTCAACAATCCTTGTTTGGTTTACAAGCTACTTCGGATTTGCGGACGGCAAGTTCGGAATGCTTTCCGAGGATCAGCTCGACAAGAGTATACTTGCTTCAATCGGCGGCGCAATCGCTTGGATATTCAAGCCTCTTGGCTGGGGTACATGGCAGGCGACGGTTGCGTCTATCACGGGTCTTGTTGCAAAGGAGAATATTGTCGGAACAATGGGTATTCTTTATGGCGGCGGCGACAGCTCGGTTTATGCAAACCTTGCACAGGCGTTTAACGGAATCACGGGTTATTCCTTCCTGGTATTCAACCTCCTTTGCGCACCGTGCTTTGCGGCAATCGGCGCTATCAAGCGTGAGATGAACAACGCAAAATGGACATGGTTTGCAATCGGCTATCAGTGCCTGTTCGCATATGCGATAGCTCTTGTTGTAAATCAGATCGGAGGACTGTTTACGGGCAGCGTAAACGTATTGGGCGTAATAGTTGCGCTTGCGATAATCGCAGGTATAGTTTATATGCTGTTCAAACCATATAAAGAGGCTGAAACTCTTACAGCAACGGTAAAAATGTAATAAAATTAAAGGCTTGGCAGTAAAGGAGGATTTTTAATGAGCTGGCTTACGGAAAATATCGGAACACTGATAGTATTGCTTATACTGGCGGCGGTTGTCGTACTTATAATACGCAGTATGCGAAGGGATAAGGCGGCGGGAAAATCCTCCTGCGGCGCCGGCTGCGCACACTGCGCTATGCGCGGAAAATGCCACGGCGGAAAATAAATAAAAAGTGGCAGATTATTTGCCGCAAGACGACAAAAAATCTCTTGTTGATAAGAAATTTTTGTCGTATATAAAGTATAAATCCGCAAAAATGCGGGAAAAGAAAGGATTTTTTTGTATGAAAATTTTGGATTATGTGAAGAATGAAAAGGTTTTGTGTTTTGTCGGCGGCGTTTTTGCTGCGACCTACGGAGTAAAGGCTCTGAAAAGCGATAAGACCAGAAGGGTTTGCGTATCGGGACTTGCAAAGTGCATCAAGCTCCAAAACGAAGCGCAGGAAGCATTTAAGAACATGAAAGAGGAAGCCGAGGACATCTGCTGCGATGCAAAAAAAGCGGCGGAAAACGAATAGGAAAAGAAGGTATCTGTCTTGAAGTATAAAATTATTTACGATTCCCCGGGCAGACTGCGGCTGCGCTGCGGCGGCGGGACGTTTTCAAAGGAGCAGGAGGACAGCCTTGTTTCCGAGCTGACGGACATTGCGGGCGTTTGCTTTGCGGAGGCGTCGGCGGTGAACGGGGGTATTCTTGTTTACTACGGCGGCGATGCGCGGACGGAAATTCTGGACAGAGTTTCGCAGATTACCGTCTGCGGACTGAGGAAAATGCCGCTTTCGGCAATGCGGATTGCAGATGATGAGTTTAAGCGTGATTTTTGCAAAATTATACGCAAGCGCTTGCTGATGAAGCTTTTTTTGCCGTCGTTTTTTCGGCTGCCGTTTACGTTATGGAATGCAATTCCGTTTGTGAAAAAGGGTTTGAAAGGCATTTTGGACGGCAGACTGAGCGTTGACGTTTTGGACGCGGTTTCGATTTCCGCATCCATACTCAGCGGCTCGCCGTCAACCGCGACCGCGGTTATGACGCTGCTCAATATCTCGGCTCTGCTTGAAGACTACACCAAGAAAAAGGCAAAGAATGCGCTTTCGGACAGCCTTGCACTGAATATTGACAAGGTTTGGAGAATCAAAAATGGAAACGAAAACCTTGTACCTCTTGCAGATGTGCGTATAGGTGATATTGTCAGAGTTCGCAGCGGCAGTATGATTCCGGTTGACGGAACGGTAATCTGCGGCTCCGCGGAGGTGAACGAGGCGTCCATGACGGGCGAGTCGTTGCCGCAGCTCAAGGCAGAGGGAATGACGGTTTATGCGGGAACGGTTGTCGAGGAGGGCAGTATCGACATTGAAACGGTCAAGCTGGCGGACGACAGCCGAATACACAGCATAATTGACATGATAGAGAACTCCGAGGCGCTTAAGTCAAGCGTTCAGACAAAGGCGGAGAGCTTTGCCGACAGGCTTGTGCCGTTCAGCTTTTTGACAAGTATTGCGGCATACGCGTTTACGGGTAATATGGCAAAAGCGCTGTCGGCGCTTATGGTCGACTATTCATGCGCAATAAAGCTTTCTACGCCGATATGCGTTATCTCGGCAATGAAGGAAGCAACAAACCACGGCGCCATGATAAAGGGCGGAAGGTTCCTTGAAAACTTTGCGCTTGCGGACACCGTTATGTTTGACAAAACAGGAACGCTTACTGTTTCATGTCCGAGACTTGCGAGGGTCGAAGCGTTTGAAGGCTTTGACCGAGACGAGGTACTGAGAACGGCGGCGTGCCTTGAGGAGCATTTCCCGCACAGCGTTGCAAAGGCTATTGTGCGCGCGGCGGAGGAAAAGGAGCTTGAACACAAGGAACAGCACGCGGAGGTCGAGTACATTGTGGCTCACGGAATAGCGTCGGGATTAAACGGCCGGCGGGCGCTTATCGGAAGTGCGCACTTTATCTTTGACGATGAAAAAATCCCGCTCAGCGACGAACAGAGAGCGCTCGTTACGGAGCTTGCAAAGCGGTATTCGATGGTGTATCTTGCGATAGGCGGAAAGCTTTGCGGAATACTCTGCATTGAGGACCCGATACGGGAGGACGCGGGATTTGCAATCAGACGGCTGAAGGACAAGGGCTTTTCCGACATAGTAATGATTACGGGCGACGGTGAAACAACGGCGGCTAACGTATGCCGCGAGCTGGGCATAGAAAAATTCTATGCAAAGGTATTGCCCGAGGATAAGCTCACAATTGTGAACGAAATAAAGGAAAAAGGACACAGGGTTGTAATGGTCGGAGACGGCATAAACGACTCCCCGGCTCTTGCGGCTGCCGATGTTTCGGTTGCAATGAAGGACGCGTCTGATATTGCGCGCGAGGTTGCGGACATAACGCTTTTGTCCTCCGACCTCGGCAGACTGGTTGTCCTTCGCGAGCTGAGCGAAAGGCTGTTTGAACGCATACATTCGAACTACAGATTTATAACAATATTTAACAGCGGACTGCTGCTCCTGGGCATCGGCGGTATCATTACTCCAGTCACGAGCGCACTGCTGCATAATATTTCCACTATGGGAATATGTATGAGGAGTATGAGTCCGTTTCTTCCCAAGGAGGTAGAAGATGCTGTCCCCAACTAAACGGAAATATATATTTACAATATATGAGCTGGGTAACACAGGAAATTCCGTGAGAAGTACGGATATTTCAAACGCACTCGGCGTAAAAAAGGCAAGTGTGTCGCTTATGCTTCCCAAGCTGATCCGCGAGTCGCTCGTTGAGCGAACGGAAAGTGGCGGCGTCGCGCTTACCTCCGCGGGGGCGGTTCTGGGCGGCGAGCTTTATTTAAAGTATCTGGCGCTTTTCAAGTTATTTAAGGAGGTCTTGAAAAGCACGGATGAAAACGCGCGCAGAGATTCGATTTGCTGTCTATGCACACTCACCGACGAGAATACCGAGAGCATGACAAACTACGTCTTGAAACAACATAACTATAGAAGGATTTGCAAAGGAGAAAATAAATGAGTATTGTAATAGTGGGCGGACATGACAGAATGCACTGCAAATATAAGGAAATATGCAAAAAATACGGCTGCAAATGCAAAGTGTTTACACAGTGTCCCGCAAATTTCAAAAATCAGATAGGCTGTCCCGACATGGTGGTTGTCTTTACCGGGACGGTAGCGCATAAAATGGTCGCGGTCGCGTCACAGCAGGCGCAGAAAAACGGTGTATACATAAAACATTGCCATTCGTCAAGCGGAAGCGCACTTGATGAGGCTCTTAAAAATTACTTCGGTAAGGTAGTTTAATTTTTTTTGACAGTGGGTTAGTTTAATCTAACCGAATTTTGAAGTACATAATACATAATCCTTAAATATATGAACAGGGCATACCACGGTCCGCCGTTCGGCGGGTTGTGATATGCCCTGTTTGCCGTTCGCCTTGGGCGGCGCATAAATATTTTCGGCACATATGGTGAAATCCTCTTGGACGAAAGAGAGGAACGTATTGAGGTTTTGCGCTACGGAGAGGAAAAGCGCATTATAGAGTTTAAAAGGCTGAACGAGGGCGGACATGACGGTCACGGCGGCGGTGACGCGCGGCTGGTAAGGCATTTGTATTCCGTTCTGACCGGCAGTGGCGAGAACAGAACATCGCTCAAAGAGTCTGTGGAGTGTCATCTTATGGGTATAAGCGCGGAAGAATCAAGGCTCTGCGGCGGAGCGCTGACAAAGGTACACAAATAAAACTGAAAAACGGAAGGGCGTCGGTATCACGCGATATACCGGCGTTTTTTCTTTTGTAACACAAAAGTCGTGAGGGAATATAATGTAAGTAGAGAGTAGGTGATGCGGGTGTTCAATAAGCGAAAGTGCTGTCCGTGCAAAAATGGCGGCACGGCGGGGTACTATGTTATTGCGGCAGGTATAGGAATATTTATAGCTTATGCAATACCCAGATACATACTTATAATTTTGCTGGGGTGCGCGCTGATAGGCGCAGGGCTTTGTATTCTCAAAAAATAAGTGAAAGGAGTGCGGATTATGAAAATTGTAGTAGTAAAGGCGCCCAGATTCTTCAAAGGAATACTGAAAAGTATTTTTAAGATAAAAAGTGATGAATAAGCATACAATAGCCGTTTTAAAACAGAATTAAAACGAACAAACCTCACCGTGCGGCAGCCGAAAGCGCCGCGCGGTGAGGTTTGCTTATTGTTCAAAGAGCTTAAAAATTAAACCGCTCTCTGTACTTTACCGGATCTTAAACATCTTGAACAAGCGTATACTCTTTTAGGAGTACCGTTGACAACAGCCCTTACTCTTCTGATATTAGGCTTCCATGTTCTGTTGGCACGACGGTGTGAGTGAGAAACCTTAATGCCGAACTTTAATTCCTTACCGCAAATCTCGCATTTTGCCATTATATATACACCTCCCGATTCGTTTCGTTACTCAACTCATATTAGTATAACAGAATATTTTACATTTTGCAAGTGTTTTTTAAGAAAAAAATAAAAATTTTATATAAGTATTTGCAAATGCGATAAAATATGATATACTAAAAAGCATAGGATAACTATAATGAAAGCTTTGAGGTGAACATATGCAGTCATTTACGGTCGGATTGGAAAAGATAATAGAGGAGTTCAAGCTGGAGGAAATCTGCGTCCCCAACAAAAAAATAAAAATCGAAACCGCGGAGGTAAACAGACCCGGACTTCAGATTGCGGGGTTTTTTGACTACTTTGAGGTAAGACGGCTTCAGATTTTCGGAATGGTAGAGTGTACCTACCTTTCGGGACTGACCCCCGGGGAACGCTACAAGAGCATTGACGCGCTTTTCAGCAGAAAAATCCCGGCGGTTATAATTACAAGGAATCAGGATGTATTCCCGGAGGTTTCCGAGCTTGCGAAAAAGCACGGAGTGAACGTACTCAGGACTTCTATGAGTACATCATATTTCATGAGCGCGCTGATTGCGTTTCTGAATGTGGAGCTTGCCCCCAGAATTACCCGCCACGGCGTTTTGGTCGAGGTCTACGGCGAAGGTGTGCTTATACTCGGCGAAAGCGGCGTAGGAAAGAGCGAAACGGCAGTGGAGCTTATGAAACGCGGACACCGTCTTGTGGCTGATGACGCGGTCGAGATAAAAAAAGTTTCGGCAAAATCGCTGGTCGGCACCTCGCCGGAGATAATACGTCACTTTATCGAGATACGCGGAATAGGTATTGTCGACGTCAAAAAGATATTTGGTATGGGCGCTGTTAAAGATACGGAAAAAATCGACCTTGTGATTCACCTTGAGGTATGGCAGAAGGGCAAGCAGTACGACAGACTGGGTCTTGTTGACGAGTACACGAACATTTTGGGAATAGACGTTCCGTCGCTTACCGTGCCTGTGCGCCCGGGCAGAAACCTTGCGGTGATTTTTGAGATTGCGGCGATGAACAACAGACAGCGGCGGATGGGTTATAACGCTGCGGAGGAGCTGAACAACAGAATACTCGGTCACATGAACGAGGCGGAGGAAGAACAATAATTATTCGGGAGATGACGGGAGACGGATATGAAGAAAATTTTTGAGAATATTCTCGGTGAGGAAAACGTCCTCAAGGACGAGCCGATGAGCAGGCATACAACCTTCAGAATAGGAGGAAACGCCGAATACTTTCTGACGCCGGAAACGCCGAAGCAGCTGACTATGCTCCTGCACGAGCTGAAACGCGCAGGAATGCCGTATTTTATACTCGGCAACGGTTCTAACCTTCTGGTTGGTGACGGCGGGATTGACGGCGCAGTGATAAGCCTTTACAAAAAAATGGCGGATATTCGGTGTGAAAATACGGAAATTTATGCGCAGTGCGGCGCGCTTTTGTCACGGATTGCAGCTGTTGCGCTGAAAAATGAGCTGACAGGTTTTGAGTTTGCATCCGGCATACCCGGGTCGCTCGGCGGTGCGGTATGTATGAACGCGGGCGCGTACGGTTCGGAAATGAGCGGCGTTATAAAATCTGTGGAATATATGGACGCGGACGGCAACACGGGCGTGAGATACGCAGAGGAATGTGAGTTTGGCTACAGAAAAAGCATATTTGCAATACGCGGCGAGATTGTTCTCGGCTGCACGCTGGCTCTTGAAAAGGGCAGCGCGGCGGAAATCCGCGCAAAAATGAACGAGCTTACGGAAAAGCGGGTTTCAAAGCAGCCGCTTGACAAGCCGAGTGCGGGCAGCGTGTTTAAGCGCCCGGAGGGACATTTTGCGGGCGGTCTGATTGAGCAGGCAGGCTTAAAGGGGTATACGGTCGGCGGCGCACAGGTGTCGGAAAAACACGCGGGGTTTATTGTGAACACCGGCGGAGCAACGGCGGCGGATGTTCTTGCACTGATAAAGCATATTCAAAAAACGGTGTTTGATATGTCGGGCGTAATGCTTGAGCCCGAGGTAAAAATGATAGGAAGGTTCGATACAGAGGTGGAAAAATGAAGTTCGTAATTGTTACGGGAATGAGCGGCGCGGGAAAGTCGCAGGCGGTTGACGCACTGGAGGACATCGGCTTTTTCTGCATTGATAATCTGCCGCCGCAGCTTATAATGAAGTTCGCGGATTTGGTTTATCACTCATCGGAAAAAATGAAGAATACCGCGCTTGTATGCGACATTCGCAGCGGCGATATGGACACCATAGAGAGCGTACTGAACGAAATGCGCGAAAACGGCTATGACTATGAAATACTGTTCCTTGAAGCGAATGACGGAACGCTGGTCAAGCGTTATAAGGAAACGCGCCGTCAGCACCCGCTTGCAAAAGAGGGCAGCATACTTGACGGAATAAAGAAGGAGCGCGAGCTGCTTGCTCCGCTGCGCCGCAACGCTACGCATATTCTTGATACGTCATACCTCAAAAGCGCAACGCTTAAGGAGAGCCTTCATTCGCTTTACGGCAGCGAGGACAAACGGAGCAATCTGCTTATAAATGTGCTGTCGTTCGGGTTTAAGTACGGAATACCGCTTGATTCGGATTTGGTTTTTGACGTCAGATTTCTGCCGAATCCGTTCTATCTGCCCGAGCTGAAAACGCACACGGGCCTTGAATCGTGCGTTTTTGACTATGTAATGGGCTTTGAGCAGAGCCGCGAGTTTTTGAAAAGGCTGACGGACATGGTGGAGTATCTTATACCGCATTATATAGAGGAAGGAAAGCTGCAGCTTGTTATTTCCATAGGCTGCACGGGCGGACATCACAGGAGCGTTACCATTGCGGAGGCGCTGAGCCATGAGCTGGAGAAACGCGGCAATAACGTAATTACCGCGCACAGGGATATAGCGAAGAATATATAAATTCGGATATGCGGGTACGCAGGGATTGAATCCGATTACGGGGTGATGATTGAATGAATGAAAGCGTTTGGCGATGCGAGCACGAAAAATATAAAAATGAAAAATATAATGATAATAATAGTAGTAATATTATTACTGGCGATGTTATTGCTAGAGATGGTGATGCTGAAGATGCTACATATTTTAGAACACTTAGTACAGAAAAAGAAAAATTTGGTTTTAAGAAAGATGAAAAGAATGATTATCAGCTTGTTATTTCTTTCCCTAAAGAGTATGATTCTTTTGAATATCAAGGGATTGTTGAGGGAATTAAAATTGTTATAGAATCTAAGCAAGTTATAGATGAAGATGCTTAAAATAATGACTTAATATATTTAATAAATAAATTGTCGAATTTTGCTTGCAAATGATTTTTTTTTGTGATATACTGAAATAGAATTATAAGATAGGGAGGATACTCCTAATTCTTAATAAAAAGGAGTGTTGTTATGGAAGAAAAGATTCTTACTGATGATGAGAAAAGACAAAGAAGGGAAGACAGAAAAAAGAGAAGAAAATATAGATTATTAATATTACTTTTATTATTACTTGGAACTGGTACAATGCTTGTTACTTCAACTTATGCATGGTTTACTTCTAATAAGAATGTATCTGTTAGTGCTATTAAAGTTAATATTGAAGCTAAAGGTGGTATTCAAATATCTGCTGATGGTACTAATTGGAAATCTATAGTTAAAGCTTCTGATTTACTTGCTGTAAAGAATAGTACTTATACTGGTAGTACAAATCAAATACCTAATACTTTGGAACCTGTATCTACTGCCGGAGTAGTTGGAGAAGATGGTAAATTCCCTATGTTCTATGGTACTGTTGTTACTTCTACTACCGAAAACAATAATGGTGAGTATATTATAACTGCTACTAAAGAAACTGAGGTTGCTGGAACTGAAGGTAAATTTATTGCATTTGATTTATTCTTTAAGGTTGAAAAAGAAACTCCTATATTCTTAGTTAGTGGTTCTGGTGCTACTACTGATGATACTACTGATACTGGTATTAAGAATGCTTCAAGAATTGGATTTATATATTTAGGTACTGCTGAAGCAAATGCTACTGTAGCTGATATTCAAGCTCTTAATGCTGCTGCTGCATCTCCTGCATATATTTGGGAACCAAACTATGATGTTCATACTGATGCTGGTGTAGCTAATGCCAGAGACGTATATGGAATAACAGTTGGTAAAACTGGTGGCGCTGCTCTTGGATATTCTGGTATAACTGCAGAAATTGATACTACTAAGGATATATTACTTGGTAAAGCTAATGCTACTGATAATGCTGATAAATTTAAAGCGGTAACTCCTCAGTATACTACTGTTGCTGGATTTACTAATTATCAATCTATATTCCCACTTGCAAAAGGTGTTTCTAAGATAAGAGTATACATGTGGGTTGAAGGTCAAGATGTTGACTGTGAAAATAGTGCATCTGGAGGAAATATTACTTTCGATTTGAAGATTAGTACAGAAGATCCTAATGCTATAGGTGGATAATAAAAATGTAAAGGAATGATGTAAAAAGTCATTCTTTTTTTTACTTTTTTGTTTTTATATTATATAATGTTATTGGAGGTGCGATATGAAACTTATTGGTTTATTACATAATGTTGATTATGAGATTGTTAAAGGGGATATTAATATATCTATTAATGATATTTGTTATGATTCTAGGAAAGTAGTAAATAATGATTTATTTATTTGTTTGGTTGGTAGTAGTAGTGATGGTCATGATTATATTGATAGTGCTATTAATAATGGTGCTAAATGTATAATTGTAGAGAGGAATGTTAATATTGATAATGATATAACTGTTATTAAAGTTAATGATACTAGAAGATGTTTATCTAGAATATCTATTAATTATTTTGGAAATCCTAGTAGTGAGATGACCACTATTGGTATTACTGGTACTAAAGGTAAAACTACTACTTCTTGGATGATTAAAAATATTTTAGAAGAAGATGGTAAAAGTGTCGGTGTAATTGGCACTATGGGTATTTTTTATGGTGATAAACATTATGAAACAGTTAATACTACGCCTGAAAGTTATGAGATTCAAAAATATTTAAGAGAGATGGTTGATAATGGGGTTAAGTATCTTGTTATGGAGGTATCTTCTCAAGCTTTAAAGGTTGGTAGAGTAGATGGTATGATGTTTGATTACGGGGTATTTACTAATCTTACTAGAGATCATGTTGGCGAAGGGGAACATCCTGATATGGAGGATTATATTTATTCTAAGAGTCTGTTATTTAAAATGTGTAAATATGGGGTGTTTAATGCTGATGATAAGTATTTTCATAAAATGATTAGTAATGCTACTTGTTTTGTTAATACTTATGGTTATGATAAAAATAGTGATTTAGTTATTACTGATACTAAACTTCTTAGAAAGGAACATTTTATTGGAGTAGAGGTTTGTACTGATGGTATTATTAAAGATAATATTCTTATTAATACTCCTGGTATCTTTTCAGTATATAATGGTATTTGTGCTACTTTAGTTACTAAATTACTTGGATGTGATATAAATAGTATTAAAAATGCTCTTAAAAAGGTTGCTGTTAAAGGTAGAGTGGAAATTGTTCCTGTTAGTGATAAATATAGTGTTATTATTGATTATGCTCATAATGGTGTATCTTTGGAAAATATTCTTAAAACAATGAGGGAATATAATCCTAAAAGAATTGTTAGTTTATTTGGATGTGGTGGTAATAGAAGTCGTGACAGAAGATATGATATGGGAGAAATATCTGGTAAGTATGCTGACTTTACTATTATTACTGAAGATAATTCTAGGTTTGAGGATGTTAATGATATTATGAGTGATATTGAGACTGGTATTAAGAAGACTAATGGTAAATATATTAAAATTGCTGATAGAAGTGAGGCTATTAGGTATGCTCTTGATAATGCCATGGAAGGGGATATTATATTACTTCTTGGTAAGGGACATGAAACTTATCAGGATAAAAATGGTATTAGAGTTCATTATGATGAAAGAGAAGTTATTAATAGTATTATTAATAAAAATTAATATTTTAATAGAAGTAGAAATACTTCTTTTTATTTTAATTTTATCTTGTAATTAGTACATTCTTGTGATAAAATTATAATGTAGGAAAATAGGTAATTATTATACTATTTATATTATACTTATAGTATAGGATTATAAAAAATTATTAGGAGAAGGCTTATGAGGGATTTTAGGGAAGTTTCTACGATGGAGTTGCTTTATAATGTGACTACTAAAATGGAAATTAAAATGAAAAAGTTTGAAGAATTATTTAAAAGCAATATGTTGAAATTCACACTAAAGAGGAAGGATAAAGAAGGAGATGAAATAGAAGAAGATGATAGAATAATAGAAAAAGAAAAAATAAAGAAATTATCATATGAGCAGTTGAGAAATGAAGCTGATGAAGGAGATGAAGATGCCCAGTACAACATGGGAAATTATTATCTAACCTTTGAAAGAGATAAGCTCGAGGGTATATCCAAGGCATTTGGCTGGTACAAAAAAGCATCTCAAAATGGCTCGAAAGAGGCACAGTATAACCTAGCATGTTTGTATATCGATGGGGTAGATATAGATTTAGATGAGGAAGAAGACGAAAAAGAGGAACAAGCCTTTATATGGTTTGAAAAATCAGCAGAACAAGGATTTATAAAATCAAAATTTTGTTTAGCGCTTTGTTATGAACATGGGATAGGAGTAGAAGAAGATAAACAAAAGGCATTTGAAATAGTAAAGTCACTTGAAAATGAAAAAAATAATTATCCAATTCAATATTGCTTGGGAGTATATTATGAAAATGGAATTGGAGTAGATAAAGACAAGAAAAAAGCATTTGAATACTATAAGTTTTGTGCTAATGGAGGGTATGATATAGCTCAGCTTAGGACTGCAATTTGTTTTGAATATGGAATAGGTGTAAAACAGGATTATAAAAAAGCATTTAATCGATATAAAAAAGCTGTGAGCAATGGAAATGAAGATGCAAAATATCTTATGGGACATTGTTATGAATTTGGAATTGGAACTAATGTAGATTATAAAAAGGCATTTTCAATATATGAAGAATTAAAAGAAATAGATTATGAAGATGGTATTTATAGACTAGCATATTGCTATGAACATGGAATAGGGACAGATATAGATAAAGAAAAAGCGTTTAAATTATATAATGACTTGGCACGAATGGGAAATGAAGACGCAATGTTTTATCTAGCACAGTGTTATGAATTAGATAGAAAAAATGTATTAAGTAATGAGGAAATTGTCGCAGATTTAGAAGAAAGCGACTTAGAACAAGATTATGGTGATGTAATGGTTATACAAGATGAAATAGCAGATTTAGATGTAGAACCAAAAGAAGTCACAGATTTAGAACACGATACAAATTTAGAAAAAGATATAAATATAGTGATAGAAGAAAATAGTATAAATCAACTACAACCAAAAGATTTAGACTTGACTCTGCAAAGCAGCGTAGATGAGGAAATAACATTTAGTAAAGACTTAGGTATTAATGTATTTCTAGAGCAGACTATATTTAAACAGATAAAAGACAATAATCTAGAAAGTGACTTAAAAAGATTAATTATAAAGATTGATAAATGCATGAAATCATCAAATAAGTCGTTAAATTTAAATAGTCTAGGTTTTAAAAAGTATGAGGGGATAAAAGATAATAGTATTTATGGGTTTGATTTCAATAACAAGATAAATGATAGTGATAGAATAATAGCATGTTTTATGAAAGATTATGTTAAAAAGAATGAATTTGACTTTTATAGATATAAAGGCAATAAAAACGACAAAAAGGGGATTATATTATTTTCAATAGCTAAGCACAACGATCAAGAAAAAGAAGCATTAAAAGTATCTAAAAGGATAAATAGCCACTTCTTTGATAATGGAAACTTCAAAAATTTAAATAGAAAAAAAGAAATGACATATAAAGATATGTTGGAAATAAGGGATAACGTAAAAAGAAACCAAGAAACTAATATGACATTTAGAGCTATTGATTTTAACGATAATGAAATAATATATCAAGAAGTACTGACAAAAGAACAAGCCAAATATATAGATACATTTATTCAAAAATCAGAACCATTCATATTATCAGGTATAGCTGGTAGTGGAAAAACACTATCTACAATCAATTTAATACCAGATATGGTTGAAAAAATCAAAAATATGAACTCAAACAAAAAAATTCTCTACATTACATTTTCAAACAACTTAAAAGAATATGTGAAATCAAAAGTAATGGAAAATTACTATGAATATAACGAATATATAGATATAAGAACTTTTGTAGATATATGCACAGAGATAAATTATAAGCATAACAACAAAAAAATAGATAGATCTAAAATTATAACGCAAAATTCTTATAATAAAAGTTTTACAAAGTTTTTAGAATGGTTACAGCAGACATCTAGGGACGGAAATATTATAAAGTTTATTAAGAAATATGAAAATGAAAAAAATATTATTTATAGCGAAATTTTTGGAATACTAAAAGGTTCTATGTACGTCGATTGGGACAGGAAAGAGCCATATATAGTAAACTCTGAATACTATATCAACAATAGTAAACAAATAGTAGAAGATTATAAAATTTTTGTAGAAGAAGATAGGCAAATTTTATATTCTATAACAGAAAAATACAACCAGTGGTTGTGCGAAAATGACTACCACGACATAAATGATATAGCATTTGAATTACAAAGTTTAATAAAAGAAAAGTCTATAAACTATGAATATGTCGTAGTTGATGAGGTTCAAGATTTTACAGAGGTCCAAATATATATGTTGTTCTTATTAGCTAAAGAACAAGAAATTTATGCAAAGAATAAAACAAGAAAAATATTATATTGTGGTGGGTAAGGAATATGACAGAAAATTTTCAGAATTATATGTCAGGAAAGCTCCGCTTAACAATGATTTAACAGAAGAGTATCTCGAAAATCATAAAGTAATACTGTTTCCATTTAATGTAGATATTTACGGAGTGATGAAAAAATGGTTTATTAAGATTAATATTCCTGATATAGATACAGAAAATAACGGAATAGAGAGGGAGCAGAACTTTTGGGATTATGTGTTAAATAACCCGGCATGGGAGCGGGCAGTGCAGTGGACCATGAGGCATGGTGTAAATAAAAAGAGTTTTCAGCAGAGAGGTGCTATTACACAACAGTACAAAGAATTATGTAAAGAGTTTCTGAAGGCATATATAGATTGTTGCAAATGAAAGAAAAGGGTATGACTGGACAGAAACGGTTATATGAGAATATTAATCACTAAAAATAATGCAATAAGGTTGTGCATATATGAGTGAAATTTAAAGAATTAATTTGGAATCAGGGGGGAGTATGGATAAATCCGAAAAAGTAAAAGATAAACTTATATGTCTGGATCAGATATGGATAAGAGTAGAAGAATTGATGAAAAAACAACGGATTTCACAGGTGGATATGGTAAGGTTATGTCAGAGAAAAGGATATTCTATTCAGCAGCCGGAAATTTCAAAATTAAAAAGCGGAAAATGTAAAATCACATTATATCAGTTGATGGCATTTGCAGATGTCCTGGAGGTTGGTACGGATTATCTGATCAATGGATCAGTGAATGAAAATACAGTAGTGTTTCCGTTAAATAACAGATTTATTACAAATGCAGATGATGAAGAGTTTAAAGGCATATTAGGAGAATATTATACGCTT
>OGRO01002137.1_pt1 | contig 15907 bp, 18 predicted proteins | sample 1553451 | NCBI WGS metagenome assembly OGRO01 (sample SAMEA2580021, study PRJEB22360) | human gut metagenome
ACCATAATAATACAGTCATCCGCATATCGTACAAAGTTAAGCCCTCGCTTTTCCAGTTGAGCAGACAGTTGTCGTGCTCCCCAGGTCGGGTTATCCGTGTGTAATCGATCTATGATCGATTTGCAATCTAACTCCTCCTGAGATATGGGTGTGCCATTGTAATACACACTGGTACGATTGATATCAAGAAGCGCAGCTCCTGTTTTAACTGGAAGTTCTTTAGTCTTCAAAAGGTTTTGGACTAAATTTACTCTCGTAGTCAGGTCCAAGTGTTTCTTCAGATTTTTTTCAACCAATCCACCTGCATGGTGAACTGGCCAACTTTTTTTGCATATTCAGCTTTTTCTTGCGCTCTAAAGCGAGTTTTTCTTTCAGATTATCCTCTCGTGTGTCATCAAAAACCACGGATGCTTTATCGAGGAACTCCTTCTTCCAGTTGCGGAGAAGATTCGGCTGAATATTGTTTTCGGTTGCGATTGTATTTAAGTCTTTTTCTCCTTTGAGCAGTTCAATCACTAATTCTGATTTGAATTTGGCGGAGAAATTTCTTCTTGTTCGAGACATAATAATCCTTCTTTCTGTAGTGCTTACAGTATATCAGATTCATTAAGAAATGTCTCTTGAAGTGTCTTAAATTACGATACCATTATACTCTCGCTTGGTCCATAAATTTTCTGCATTTTTTAACTGATTTACTTCTTCAAATTCATTATAATACTGGTTTCTATAACTTCACTTCATCAGTTTCCTATATTGCAAAACAGATTCGATCAATTTTTCCGGCTTAGGCATATTATAACGTTTTTTCCCAAATCTCTTTTTCAGGTAGCGATCTTTAGATTCATAATAATTATATTTATGTACAACTGACATCCATTCATGTGGATAATATTTTTTCATAAGACTAATTATATCTTTTTTAGTGTATTCTTGTGGCAATATTAATGAAATTTCTTTTAACTGCCTATTCCACATTGTCAATATATCTCTGATATCATAATCATATATATGTTTTGTTACTCCCGGCATCCTAAACCCTCCCACCCAAACTTGTATTGTCTTTCATTTTACAATTCTATATTGTCTGCAATCCTTTTAAAATCAATTGTACTGCCTCATCCACAAAAACTGTATTAAATAATATCTCATTTTCTTCTGTTGATAAGCCATTATTTAACTCAATATACCTCAATTTATTTTGTATTTCCAAGTAATCGAGTTTCTCCCCTTTTTCATCATAGTTTTGTAATAATTCTCTATAGCCTTTATTGTTTGATTCTTGCCACTGTTCCGTTAATGAATCAGGACATCTATTATGCTGTAGCAATTCACATACATCATGTACAACTCCACCAAAACCACCAAGTAAATACAGTGGAATTCCCAACTCAGAAGCAATCAGAATTTCTTCTAATACCCCTGGCATTCTCCCTTTATATCCAGTTTTTCTCCCTCCAGCGCATATACGTGCTTCACAATTTTTAATCATTTCATAACGCATTTTTGTCAAAGATTTACTCCATATATACTTGTTATTTATTGTATCAGGAGGTAAAAACTTCTTATCTGTTTCAACGAGTTCGAATATTGTTTCATCAATTGGTATCTCTTTCATTTCCAGCAGCCCCCGATACCATGCTTTCCATTTCTTCACTTCCAATGTATCGTTTAAATAAATGGGCCATGCGATATAATTTTTTAAATAAATGTCTGTGGTTCTTAATCTTTCTTTTAGTATCTGTGCTTCTTGCAATAATTGTTCTGTATATCCATCCCTTCTCAAATCACCACCATATATAAGAGTTGCACCTCTTCCAAGCACATAATTTGCGATATATTGTGATAACCTATACAAGTGTGAGTTATTTTGTCCATTATTCTTTAATTCACTTATTTCTGGATCTGAAATTGAAATCCCTATACTTTTCCCCAGCAACCTATCTTTCCCATATTCTATAGGTGTATATATTTCTATGCCTATATTCTTAAAAAATTCTATTTCTTCAGAATATATAGGTGGATCTGGATAAATAACCTTGTCATATTTTAATCTTATCTCGTCCTTTTTCTCAATAAGCTTAGGTATATCTATCATTTCCGGTGGTCGACACATTTTCTTTACTCTTCCTGGCATTTCCAATCTCAATGATTCCAATTTTTCTTTTACATAATTAAATCTAATAGTTTCTATCATGATGTTTTCAAGAATTCTATATAAATCATCCTTTTCTGCCTCACCATTAATAACATCTACTCTTACTACCGGTACATTACTCGCAAAAGGAAACTTTCTATCCATCTCCTTGTCAACCAAATCTATTTCTATTATCGGTCTCTCAAACTCTTTTGCAACCTGAATTTCTCGCTGACACCAATATCTTGAAGAATATATATCCGAATTTATTATTATAAGGGACGATTCTTTTATATTATTAATTATCTCCTCATCAAATCTATAACCTGGAGCAATATCATTGGCATCAAAAAAACGCTTCATAGTTGAATCATCTATCAATGCTTTAAGCTGCTTAGCTATATTTAGACCGTTATTTCCTTCTTTCGCATGGCTCAGGAAAATTTTTAATGCACTATTCTGACTAATAATTTCCTTTCTTTCATTAAATCCATGTCGATACATTTCGTGTGCCATCATAATAAATAGTTGCTGTTCTTTACAAATATCAAGCTCATATTCTCTTATAAAATTATACTTCTGAACTTTATTGCTTACATTTAACGCATATTTATCTAATGCAATTGGAATAATTATGGAATTCTCAATGCCATATAAATTCTCAATATAATCTACCCATTCATCCGATGAAACACTATCCATGCCTATAAAAACATATATCAAAATTTTCTTTGATTTTAACTTCGGCAAGGGAGGGACTTTATTGTCTTCAAAATTTGAGTAATAAAAAATGGGCAGATTAATTGTTCGAGAAAATGGTCTCCTCACATCATATGTCAGCATTTTTGTAACATATTTTATATACTTTCCAGCACTTTTCTGATCATTTTCGTTCCATATTAATACAACAGATAACGGCTCCATACCCTTTCTCCCAGCTACATGTTATTTTATAATTTCCATTCTTTATTTATATTAATATATTTTGCTATAATTTGTTGTTAAATGCTATATCTTTCATTAATTCTTTATATGCAATCATTATATTATTAGTTTCTGTCAAATCTGCCACAAGTGCAGTATAGTCAGGATATTTCTTCTGAATATCCTGAGGGGCTCCATTATCCTTTTCCAATTCTTTTTCATACCACCTTCGGTATCTGGCTTGCCATTTTGTCAAATGCGGACGAAGTCCCTCATTCAGAACCTTTTCCGTAAGATCTATTAATTTACTGGCATATGGAATTCTATTCGCAGGAACTTCTTTTAATAATTCCCTTACTGTTTCAAAAAACTTATACCACGAATCATATACTTCCTTTATTACATCATTCTCTTCATCAAAACGTAACCCGATTTTTCTTGTGCTTAATTCCACCCATATCTTATAAGCTATCTCCTGATCTTTCTTATTATAGGATAGCTTTACACTACTATTTCCTATTCCCAAATTAAATTCATTTATCATGACTGACTTTTTATTAAGATATTTTGAACATTGTTTCACTAGAAATAAAAGAACCATTATTAAAATCAATACAATTCCAACTGCCAAGCAGTTAATCTGGAATACCAGTGTACTCCCTTCATCTACTGCTATATCAATTATATTCATTATTTATACCTCCACATATATTTACTTAAATGTACTTAAAATATTTATTATGTATACTTTTCTCCTCCAAATCTAACAAATTGATGGGAAGTCTTCCACTTACTTGGAAATGCCTGCAATCCCATCTCATAGTTATCTTTGACCCAATTAACAACATTTTCACAGACATTATCTTGTAATTTTTTATATCCTCTTCCAGTAGAAATTACCTCAGCAAATTTTTCTGGAAGTTCTATGGCATTCTCTCCAAAATACCAATAATAAAATGACAATAATACCCTATCTATCCTTGTATCATGAAACAGATTATTTAGGTTTGCCCTGTCTGCATAACTATGATGAGAATTTTCCTGTATCCATTTATCTCCGCTATGGTGATAAATATTATCTCCCCAACATTGCTGATATTTTCTCCCAAAACACGGCTTCTTCATAGAAAATCTGGAATCATTCCAATACTCATCGAATGAACATATCTCACCAACTCTCATCAAAAAAACCATCTTATGTGGTACCTCGGTATTTTTTCCGCCAAATCCTGCAATCCAGTCTCCTACTGAGGCATGTTGTCTAATTTGTGGCTTACATGTTGCCAAAGAACAAACATTCCAAAATGGATTTGGTGCAAAACCATAATCTCTTGTAATTACGTATGAATATAAAACCATCTATACTTTCCGGCCTCCTAATCTAACAAGTTGCTCTTGGAGTATTCCAATTTCTTTCTGGACCATTCCAGGTATTATCACCCTTAATTCCCGAAATAATACTCTCTCCGTTCCATTTTTGAAGCGAATCACCATATTTGTTCAATGCCTCTGGAATCTCACTATTACTTTCCCCAGGTAAATAAACACCCACTATACGTTTTCCTTTTTGGGCAGCATATTCTATCTCCCAGTTCACATAATCACTTTTGCTCGTATCCTTACCAACCAAAACAACCAGTGTTCCTGCCCATTCAATACGTGGTCTAATCAGAGATTTTATATACTCTTCATTATGGGCATTATTCGGATTTTTGTTCTCATATATTGAGCTATCTTTCATCTTCAATCCATGCCTATTAAGCAGTGCATTTAACTGCTCTATTTTTTCTGCATCTGAATGATAATGTGAAACAAAAATATTTTTCGTGTTACTCATATTTTTCAGTCCTCCTATTAGTTTGCTCTAACATTCTGCTCTGCTCCATTACATATTCTTTCTACATCTAAGCCTTTTCCTCCCCCTCCAAAATTTTTTGCTTCTTTCATCTTACGTAAAATCAGTTAGCACTCCCCGTCTCCGTCTGCTAGTAGTCATACCATATCACATAACGCATGTTTTATCAACTACTTTTTTGTCTTTTAAGAATATTTTTTATTCTGAAAAAGCAAAAATCCACTTTACTTTTTGTATATTTTCTGATATTATATATCTGTAAATTTATATTCTATTATAAATTTACAGATATATAACGAAATCGGAGAATAAAAATGTTTGAGTATATAAAATTAAAAAATTATAAATCTTTTGGAGATGTTGAATTTAACTTACTGGATAAAAGTAAAAATCCTAAGAAATTAATATTAATTTACGGAGAAAACGGAATAGGTAAATCTAACTTAGCCTCTTCTTTTTTTATGCTTTCTGAAACACTTAGAACTATGGATGTCCGAGATATAATGCAATCTATCCTGTCTGATCCAGAAAGATTAAATGATGAAGATTTTTCTCGCTTTTTAAAAATGAGATATAAAGATATAGAAACTTTAATTCAGGAAAATAAAATGGTAGATAGCGAAGAATCTATGTCTCTCGAATTTGGATTTAGATTACAGAATAAAAAAGGAAAATGGAAAAGTGGACGCTATATTCTAGAAACAAACAATAGCCAAATTATACACGAACGTTTAGAATTCACTCTATTAAAAAACCGTGGAGCATATTTTGATATAACTCCTACAAAAGCTATGATAAGCCCTAAAATTTTTCTTGAAAACACAGCTTATCAGGAAATACAAAAAGCATGTACTATGTATTGGGGAAAACATTCATTACTCGCAATACTAATGCATGAATCTGATGATAAAGCAGATTTATATATCAAAGAACAACTTAGTGAAAATTTTGATTCTGTAATCAAGTTTTTCTCACGAATTTCCTGCAAACTTAAGATTGGAAGCAGACAAGAACGAGGTATCATCGGGCTGCCACCCGAAATATTTGGAGCATTTGATGAAGGGAACATTCCTGTCTCTAAAGAAAACCTTTTAGATAAAACCGAACATATGTTAAATATATTCTTAAAAAACATTTACACTGATATTCATAAGGTATATTATAAAAGAACCCATAAGGAGAATCATATTCACTATAAATTAATGATTTATAAATATATTTCCGGAAAAGAAAGAGAACTTCCGTTTTCACTGGAATCCACTGGCACACAATCATTACTGGAATTACTCCCATTTATGTTAGTTGTTTTGAAAGGATCCGTTTCTATCATTGATGAATTTGATACCGCACTTCATGATATCTTAGTAGAAAGTCTGGTTACTTCTCTTAAAGATAATCCAAACGGTCAGCTTATTCTTACAACACATAATACTCTTCTTATGGAATCGGATATACCAAAAGATAGCATTTACACTATATATGAAACAGAAGATGGAAATAAGGAGATTGAATGTATCACACACAATCCAGATAGTAAAATACAAAAAAATACAAATGTACGAAGACAATATCTTAATGGAGGATATAAAGGAATTCCTAATGTAGGACATATTGATTTTAACAAATTATTAAAAACATTAGAAAGTGATGATTAAAATTTTACAAATATTCCCTCTCCAGAAACCATATATCTGGTTTTTAGGGAGGGATCGTCTTTTAATATTGGTAGTCTCTTTCTTACAGATTCAAGCTTAAGCCTATCCAATATTTTTCTTTATTGAGTCTTCCAATGCTCTAAACATATTTTCTTGGGAAAAATCCTTATTATATAACACTAACGTGACAGTACTGGTATATCGAGGCAATGTTTTATCTTTGTACCATAACAATTCATGTTCTAAGTAATCCAGACTCAGTTGCTGAACATTTAAGCCTGTAGCCTCCATACTGTATCTCATTTTATTTGGACGCTTACAAGGCAATCCTTCTTTACACTGACACGGTTTACAAAGTCTACAACTGCCACTCAATAAGGCATATCCTTCTGTAAATACTTCTAAATCTCGTGTACACTTTTCTATCGTCGTTTTCAATGTGACATTGGCAGCTTTAACAGCCAGGTATTTGTTCTTTACATCTTTATAATATTTCATTTCAGTAGAAAAAATCAACATAAAAGCATACTTATATCCCTTTACAATATTAGAAAAAGGAGAAGCAAATGGCGGACAGCTCCACTTCATCCCATAATTAGGGCATCCTCTTTTACATGCTTCTTCCAATCGTTCTCCCTCAAAATACTTTGCCAAAATATCTATACTTTTAAAAACTTTACCTTTGATTTTGATGTAAATTGTTCTATTAGTAAGGACCTTCTCTTTTTTTAAAAATAAAATATCTTCCATATTAAATTCCCAGTTTTTTACGCATCATACGCTGTACTGGACACTTCTCTGTATATCTGCAATTTTTCATCTGATCTGCAACGAATTTCTGTTCTAGCTTTAGATATTCAGAATGAAAAAATATGTCTTCTAATGACTTCTCATAAATTGAGTCTGGCCTTACAATATTGCCTTCACTATCAACTAATTGAATATATTTAAATGCCTCACATCCAAAAACTTTGCCATCATATCTCACACAAAGTTTATTTCTTCCAGCATAACAATGAGCCTTACAATCATCTAACTGCAACGGAATACCAACACGAACTTTTTCATTAGAAATATTATTTAGAAGCTGCTTTATCCTTTCACTCTCTTCACTACTTAAAACCAGCTGATTTATATTCTGTACAGTTCTTCCATGTGGAACTAATCCCAAAAAGCTCACCATATTAATGCCTTCCTTTTCTGCGAATTCCATCACTTTTGGTATTTCTTCCACATTTAATTTTGTTGGAACAAAATGGATTTCTGAAAAAATCCCTTCACTCTGAACTTTTCGTATACTCTCAAAAACAAACTTCTGATATCCTGAAGTACCCATAAACTTATTATATATAGTCTCATTAATCGCAGGTAAATCAAAAATTATTTTATCCACTCCAGATTTATGTAATTCTTTTACTAACTCTAAATCTATACTTTCTGCCTGGCCTTCATTATTAAGAGAAATTCCACTGGTGTATATATACACTTCTCTCTCTTTTTTCTTGGCATACTTCACAATACTTAACAAACCCGGGTGCAACAAAGGCTCTCCGCCAGATATACTCAATATCTTCGTATTCAACTCTACTGCGCTATCAATTAACTTTTTAACATTTTCTGTCTTTATCATTAACGTACAATCAGGACCAGAACAGGATGAACAGTGCATGCAATTATTTGGGCACTTATGTATTATTTCTATTGAAATCTGTTTCATCTTTCTTCTCCTTTATTTTTAATGTCACATTCGTTTATAAACCTACATTCTCCATACTTTCTATTTGCCATGTATGGTTTCATTAAATCTTCAATATCTGATATAAGATACTGTGTTTTTTTATTCTCTTCTGGTTCTATATCTCCTGAGTCCTTAATACTCAATTCGAATTTATTATTGGTATTACAATTAATAGAAAATTCGATATCTATTGTATCAATACTCTTGTAAACTTCACTTACTTTTATACGTATATGTTTTATAAAATCAAACTCTCTTTGAGCTGTATACTGTCCATCTCTAAAGGTTGTTGAATATAACATATACTGCTTTTCTATAATTCTTTTAATATTAGCTATCACCTGATCCTTTAAGGCATTTCTCATATCTATTTTTTCTGTATATTCTATCTTTTTCATATTGAATGAACTTATATCCAACTCCACATTACTATTACCTACCCCTTGATACATACTCTTCCATGATTTTCTTCCCCATTCTTGAAGTTCATCGCACACAAATAAAATCATAGGAAACGTCTCAACATTTATGTGATAAATGTTCTCACATGTATGTGAAGCAATCGCACGCAGAATATCTCGCCGGATATAAAACTGACGTGCATCCTCATTATCAAATATATAATTCGCATCTGGATTATTGTCTGTCTCAATAAAATAAATTAACATTTTATAAATTATAATTGCACTTATCATTCCATGAGAGAAATCCTCCAGCGACAACTTATATTTGAACTTATATTTATCTTGTATACTGGCTCTGTACTTTGGCTTTCTACTTTTTTTCTTTGGAATGAATTTCATTTTCTTACTGGCAAAAGTAATAATCTCTATATTATTTGAATCACGCGTTCCATCGAACCTTAAATTTCTATCAATATGAGGATTAGACACAAACGCTTCCATCATCTTTTCGGTTTTAGCTAAAACTTTTTTAGATTTTTCTAATGGATATCCTAAGTCATGACATAAAGCCATTATTGTCCACATACTAATTTTTTCCAGAACATTTATCTCTCTACTAAAAGAATTTGGATCCACTAATATATATTCTTCCCCCTCCTTATCCGCTTTATATAATTTATAAAAATTCTTATCTTTTTTAATAATATTACTTTCACTAAGTTCCAAATCAGGGTATTTTTTATCTATATCCTTTTTTGATATCGGTATCTCCTCACTATTTTTAGATTCTCCTTCAAAACGAATATTATCAATAAGGCGCTTCCCTGTTTCCGTAATATAACTATTCTTATTTAAAATAAGATAAAGTCCCAACAGCCATACTCTTATAACATGAAAAACATGATCACGATAGTAAGAATCACTACCATATAACATTCCCTCAAAATCAGTATAATCTTCATGGTACTTTCTCAATTTTTTCATTCCATAAACATACTGTTCCTTGCCATTCTCCATAAAGGGTTCCCTTTTATCAAAAAAGCGTAAGCAAATTACAGATTTTTCGATTAAGAGATTCCACAGCTCATCTATCTAATCATTTACTTCATAAGATAATTCTTTCGTAACTCTATCAATACCATTATCACATAAATTTTTTAATTCGTCCTTTACTTGTTTGTCAAGTGGATATTGTAAATGATTCTGTTTAGCATTTAATATATACCCTTTTATATCATCTTCTAATGCTATTTCATCACAAAATTCCATAGCTTTTTTTAGCAACATCTTATCAGTAATTTTTGCCATCAATTCTTCCCCTTTTTCTCTAAATCAACCTATTCTTAATTTTTACTAGAATCCGATAAGTTCCAGAGATTATATTTATTCATACATTCCCTATACTCCTGTACAAAAGGTTCATCCTGAAAATCTGGATGTTTGCACAGCCCTGCAACCTTTTTTTCAAGTGCTTCCCCTGAGCCTGCATCATATAAATACTCTTCCAATTTCTTACTCATTTTATACAAATATAAATTGCCACAATGGTTATTAACAACAGGTGGGTTCTTATCTTCTTTACTGTTAACCTTAAATGTATCTGCAAAGCCTCCTCTCATATAGATTGGATAACCGGTTTTCGAGTCTACTCTGCCCACCGTCAGCATATGCATTCCATCCTGCGTTTCATTTACTCTTTTATCCGCAGAATAACATCCTAAATAGTCACAGTTTGATTTATCATCTTTTACAATAGCCATTTTATAAGTCCATACAGTCACATGATCATCTTCAGCTGGAACTCCTAAATAAGAAAAATTCTGCCCTCTAGCTTCAAAATGATCATATTCCTGTTTAATATCAACGACACCTATTCGAAGCTTCTCCTTATCATGTATATGTAACCACTTTCCTCTTATATACATTCTAGGATGTTTTTCAACCCATATCCACTTATCGACCTTTGCACAAATATCAAAAATCCATATATATAACACTGAATACAACAGTAAATTAATAACTATATCAATAAGTTGTACAACCCATTTTGCTAAATGGGGAAATAAATTTTGAATATATCCGATATCTATAAATGCATTTACAATCTGTACCACACAAATTACTATAAAAATAGCTGTTGATCCAACTTTCTTGTAAGCCTCTACTCTATTATCAGATAATTTATCCATTTTAATCACTATAAGTCCCCTTTCTCCCATTACATTAATTCAAATCCTAAATCCACTTACCTATAATTTCCTCCAAACGCTTATTTACCTTTCCATTTCCCGCTATTACTGATGTCGGTCCTGAAAACTGAACTGCATTCCCCTTAAAATCAGAAATACTTCCCCCTGCTTCTGATAAAATCAAACTTCCAGCAGCTATATCCCATGGTTTTAAAACTTTCTCAAAGTAGCCGTCTGTCCTTCCATCTGCTATATAACATAAATCCAGGGCAGACGAACAGATTCTTCTGACATCTATACATTCCCTAAAAATATCCTTTACAATACCAAAACTAATATCAGTAAGTTCCTTGTGTGTAGAACCTGCACCAAACTCAATTAACGCCTCACTAAGCGGTCTTTCACTAACCCGCAATTGTTTTTGCCCATTCAACCATGATCCCTTACCTTTTTCTGCTGTAAAACATTCATCTGTAAAAGGATTATAAACCACTCCAAATATAACTTGTCCATCTTGATATAAACCTAATGATACAGAACTAAGATTAAAACCATAAATCAAATTGGTCGTTCCATCTATAGGATCTAAAATCCAACATGGATCTATCAGTTTTCCCTCCTGTTCCTCACTGAAAAAATTAATTGAAGAATCTATATTCTGCAACCTTTCCTTTAAATAATTATTAATTTTTAAATCAACTGCAGTAACAAAATCCGACTGTCCCTTTACAGATATTTCCTGTGTTAGAGATTCATCTAAAGCAATTTTCCCGGCTTCCTTAACAGCCTCTACTATTCTACTATAATCCATATGAAAACCCCTTTCTTTCTACAATTGGATTAAATTCTTTATACATTATCCAATATTTTTGTTAAGCTTTCTTTTTTTATTATAACAGAAAAATATCTTCTTGGCATCTTTTAAACGTAAGTGGTAGATAGCACGTACCTTGACTAAATTTTGACCTCCTTTTGGCGGTCTTATTTTTTCCCTGGTTTTCTGCACTTTTCAGGAAGACTTGTTGACCACGGTGACAGGTTTTCACAGAAGTTCAAGTCTGTATCTTCCATGTGCTGTGGTATTTCTTCCAGTAAATATTCAAAATACTCATATGGTTTCAGGTTATTTGCCTTTGCTGTTTCTGCAATGCTATAAATGATGGCACTGGACTGTGCTCCCCGTATCGTATCTATAATCAGCCTCTTTTCTTTCTCTCCCGTTCGGTAGACCCACATATAACTCTTGCTTCCGGCTTCCCTTCCATCTTTTCTTACCAGAACAGGAGTCTCATCTGCATGGATAACAGGACTCTTGTAGATATACTTATGAAGATAATCATAAAATACGGCAAGATACCGGTCTGCACATTCGATTGTCCAGTTCGCCATGTTCTGACGGGTGATGGCAAGTCCATATCGCCCGAACTCTTTTTCCAGACGAGCAAATGGAACTGCGTTGATGTATTTTCCGTTGAGTACAGCCGCCTCAAGAGATGGGGATACAAGACTTCCTCTCAGCAGACAGGCTGGATGTGGGGCTTTTTTCATCGTATCTCCCTCTTTGCTGGCATAAACTCCAACATGATGTTCCTCTACTTCTACTTTTGCAGGGATAAAACGGTACCGTTTCTGTATATTTCATCTGCATAACAGAGGCCTTCCCTTTCTAAAACTATCTTTATTATAGCAGAAGACAGCACTTCTGGCGAATCTTCCTTATCCTTCTTTTCGTCAGTATGACTATAAGGTTTTCGTTCACAGGAGCCATATCTGCCACGAGAAAAGGAATGCCTCTTTTTTTAGAAAAACATCGTTTGTTTCTTTGTATAGAACAATCCTGGCTTCCAGAATACAAAGAAAAACGGAAAAGGAAGTGATCTTTTCCCACTTGGAAAGCAGTCTGAAATTTCTACGTTATGCACAAAAGTTACAAAGTATAATCCGGTGCTTTTTTCAATCGTTTCACCTGCTTTTTGGGATGAGTCGTGAGTCCTTCCATAAGCCAACGAAACTGCTGCTCTGTAATAGAACGAACTTCGGATTCTGTCCTTGGCCACTGAAACTGACCGGCTTCTAGCCTTTTATAAAGCAGGAGATATCCATCATTTTCCCAGACCAGCCCTTTGATCCGGTCTGTTCTCCTTCCACAAAAAAGATAAAGGGTATCAGCTTCAATCGCATCTTCTCCCAGATAAGAACGTATGGTATCTGCCAGGCGGTCAATCCCGGAACGAAGATTAGTATAACCGGTAACAATAAAGATCTTTTTAAAACAAGTAGCATCATTTAGCACGAGAGACCACCCGTATTATCTTTTCCAAAAGGGATTCTGAAATATCTTCTTTTATGTGGATAACAACTCCATTTATTTCAATAGAGATATCGGAAGAACTCTCTGATCTGGACTGTTGAGTGATCTTTTCAGGGATTTCAACTACCTGCTGGCATGAGACAGAATTGTCCTGAACGTGCTCCTGACAAGCTTTACGGATACAGCGTAAACGATAATAATAATTCGATTTGGAGATACCTTTTGTATCACACCATTGTTCAACTGTCATATCCTGAGGATGGTTCTGACAGTCTTTCACTAACTGAGCCCATTGTTGTAACCGATAATCTACAGCAACAGCCGTGGTGATAGAACTCATAGAAAATGCCTCCTGTCCAGTCCCAAAAGTTGAGTACTGAACTTTTAAGACTTTTAATAATCTTTAGGACTACTATGGCACTGGTTGGAGGTAAAATCCAGATACGGACTATCTACCACTTACAAAAGATGTTTTTAACAACTAATGTTATCTTCAAATATTTATATCTAATTTTAGCATTTCTCGTTCAGTTTGTTACCATTTTTTATTTTTATTTCCATTTTATTCTTTCTTTTACTTATAAAAACACAGCGGTAATTTCTCACCACTGCTCATATTATTTTTTCTATACTATTTCAAATTCTCAAATAAATCCTTCCAATACACGCCATTTTCTAAAGTCTGCATAAACTCTGGTGTAAGTCCCCACATATTCATGGATGCGTAAGATTCTACATACATAATGTTGTTTACACATTAAAATTCCCATATATGTATTTTTTATTTCTTCTTCAACTTTCTCAATTGTTCTACCATTTGTTCATATTCTATATAAGCCGTACTGTCCTCTTTTCCCTTTCTTCTTTGTTTCACAATCTCTTCCAAAGCTATATCATATTGTGATATTAATCTACTTCCACTCATCTTAGTCACTATTTTAATATCATAAATTTTTTGATTTATACCTGTTGCAAAAAACTCTAGTTCTTTTATATAATCAAGTTTATCATTATTAGATATTTCTTCCATACTGGGATACTTCATCCGAAGTTCTGTGAGTTTTCTTAATGTCTCTAATTTACATTCCCGATTTACGCTTCTTTTATAAACTATAATTGAACCAACAAAACTGCCTACGGCTGCTAATGCACTTGCTATTTGTGCTATATCAACAATATTCATTATACTCATTTTATCCTTTATCTCTATTTTTTACCTTCCATCCCATCCAATACAACACTCCTCCCACGGCTCCTCCAAGAGTATTGTAACATAAATCCGAAAGCTGAAATGTCCCAAGCCGCAGGAAAAGCTGCAGGAACTCTATCGTTAATGAAAAAAGAAATGCCGCCTTTGTGCTATACCAAAGAATACTTGTAAAACAAATTTGTCTGCCCTTCCCTTTTAAAAGTTTCTCTTTGGCAGTCCACATAAGCAGAAAAGTAAATGGCAACATCAGGGCAATGTTTTCAAAACATTCTGTTGTTAATGTCACTGTTCCATCCGATCGTTTCTCCCAAACCCACCAGCCACCCATCACATCAGAAAGGGGATTCATCCACATATTACGGTTTAGTAACGTTCGAAACAGAATCATTACCGTAAAAAATACAAGACAAAATAGTTTACGAAAATACAATGAATTTTTGAATGTGCGAACCCAGGCAATGCAGGCGGTTTTGATTCCTTTGCCGGCATCAGTTGGATGATATGCATACATATAAAAAAACAAAATGAATATTGTGAGGAGTATCGCAAACCAAAATGGCTGGTAAAGGGCTGTGAGAACATTGGTTACTATACTTTTAAATATTTCCATTTCTTTTCTCCTCGTTATTCATCTTGCTTTTCATTCTTATTTCAAATCTTCAAATAATTCTTTTGATATACATCATGAAGATATGTGGGAGTGTCCGAGCAGCGTTGGAAGCTACATTCTGTTGTAACTCCAGTATATTATAAATCACTGAACAGGTCAGCCTTATAAAAGCCATTCTCCAGCATCTTCTTGAAGCTGTCCTTTACAGCCGCGACATCCTCGTGATAGGTCATGCCGTACCATGTATCGTTAGTTTTCAATACTTTGACAGACATCTTTCCCTGCTCCAGCAATTCACCGATGAAGATTGGGATTAGATACTCTGCTTTCAGAGGATTACCTGGCACTTCCTTCTCAAAGAACTCTTTGAAGCCCTCTTCCAGTACATTCAAAAACTCAGGAGTCAATCCCCACATATTCATGGAAACAAGCGAATCTACATCAACAGCCACGCCGTCTGCTTCTGCTCCGGTTGCAGTCTTTACAATATTCTTGGTCTCAACAACCTCAGTCAGATTGTTCTGCTCGTCCATCTTGCAGATACCACGAGTCACCCCACCGTTATCAGATAGAGTATTCTTCAACACAAAACCTGCCATACAAGACTTACCACCATTCACCAAATACTCATGAACGGCCTTGAAACCTTCCTTGCCATAGTAATCATCTGCATTAATCACAATAAACGGTGTGTTGAGGACTTTCTTTGCGGCAAGCACAGCCTGACCGGTTCCCCATGGCTTTGTACGACCTTCCGGCAGAATGCCAGGAATATCATTGATATCCTGAAAAGCATAATCCACTGTTACATTATGAGAAGAACAAATGGAGGCAATGCGATCACCGATGACCTCTTTGAACTCTTTCTCAATATCCT
>OGRO01002138.1_pt1 | contig 15904 bp, 6 predicted proteins | sample 1553451 | NCBI WGS metagenome assembly OGRO01 (sample SAMEA2580021, study PRJEB22360) | human gut metagenome
GCTATTTGCGCAGCCATGTTTGTGGTTGGTTATGCCATAACCTATTGTGGATTCAGTTCGGCCGCAGCGAATCCCGAGGCAACAGAATTGGATATGGAGTTATTTTTCACCTTCTGTAGTCCGAATGTAGTCTTAATGACGGCAGCTGTATTTATTCTTCTTCAAAAGGTACGTATTCATAATACTCTCATAGCTAAAAAACTATCGAAAATATCCAAATATGGTTTCGGAATCTATATCGTACATTATTTTGTCGTAGGTCCGATCTTTATCTTGATCGGGAAGTTTGATTTACCGATACCTTTGCAAGTACCCATAATGGCACTTTTGATTTTCATAATCTCATGGGCGTTTACTTGGTTCATGTACCGTATATTAGGTGAACGAGCTAAATGGATCATGGGATGAAACTCTTTCGTATACTGCAACCCGCCTTGCCGTGTTACTGCACGCCTATTGTAGTAACACGGCTAAAATACCATAAAACTCCTTGCAATCCCCATCTGTTTCGTTATATTTGCTACAATTTATAAACATAAAATAAAACGCTATGTCAGTAAAATCTTATATCGAATCCAATAAGGATCGTTTTCTTGAAGAATTGTTCTCTTTAATCCGCATTCCGTCAATCAGCGCCAAGCATGAGAATAAGCCGGACATGTTGACATGTGCCCAGCGTTGGACTGAGGTGCTGTTGTCTTCCGGTGCGGATAAGGCCGAGGTAATGCCTACGAAAGGCAATCCTGTCGTATACGCCGAGAAAATGGTATCTCCCAATGCTCCGACCGTATTGGTTTACGCTCATTACGACGTGATGCCTGCCGAACCACTAGAACTGTGGAAGAGTGAACCTTTCGAGCCGGTGATCCGGGACGGACGCATTTGGGCCCGTGGAGCAGACGATGATAAGGGACAGGGTATGATTCAAGTAAAAGGTTTTGAGACAGCGATTAAAGAAGGTTTGTTACAGTGTAACGTGAAGTTTATTTTCGAAGGAGAGGAGGAGATAGGTTCTCCTAGCTTGGAAGATTTTTGCCGGGAACATAAAGAATTATTGAAAGCGGATGTAATCCTCGTTTCCGATACAAGCATGGTCAGCGCTGAAACACCGTCGCTCACGACAGGCTTACGTGGTTTGGCTTACTGGGAAATAGAAGTAACCGGACCTAACCGCGACCTGCATTCAGGACATTTCGGCGGCGCTGTTGCCAATCCTATCAACGTACTATGCGGCATGATTGCCAAAGTGGTAGATGCGGATGGACGTATCACGGTACCCGGTTTCTACGATGACGTAGAAGAAGTGCCGCAGGCAGAACGTGATATGATTGCACACATTCCGTTTAATGAAGAAAAGTACAAAAACGCTATTGGCGTAAAAGAACTGTTCGGAGAAAAAGGTTACAGTACGCTGGAGCGTAACAGTTGTCGCCCTTCATTCGACGTTTGCGGCATCTGGGGTGGATATACCGGTGAAGGTTCTAAAACAGTACTTCCATCCAAAGCTACAGCAAAAGTATCCTGCCGTCTGGTTCCGCATCAGGACCACCACAAGATTTCGCAAATGTTTGCCGATTATATTCGGAGTATTGCTCCGGATACGGTACAAGTGAAGGTAACACCGATGCACGGAGGACAAGGTTATGTATGTCCTATCAGCCTGCCTGCCTATCAGGCCGCTGAGAAAGGTTTTGAAAAAGCATTCGGAAAAAAGCCACTGGCTGTGCGACGCGGAGGAAGTATCCCTATCATTTCAACGTTCGAACAGGTGCTTGGCATTAAGACAGTGCTCATGGGGTTTGGATTAGAATCAAATGCCATCCACTCACCCAACGAAAACTTCCCGCTCGATATTTTCAGAAAAGGTATTGAAGCGGTGGTGGAATTTCATATTAGCTTATAGCTCGTAGCTGCAACTCATTGATACGTCGTCCTCAACACCTTGAACTCTGTACGACGGTTAATCGCATTACAAATCTCCTGCTGTTCCGGTGGGAGATTTTTTATAAACTCTTCTGTCAACACATCTCCCTCTTTCAGGAAAGGTGCTGATTTCAGCGTAAACTTGGTCACTGTTTTAGGTTGCTGTTCACCATATCCTTTCGGTGTAAGACGTTCCGGATCAATCCCTCCCTTAATAAGATAGCGTACAACAGACTCTGCACGGCGTTGCGAAAGACGAAGATTATAATCATCATTTCCTTTATAATCGCAATGCGCAGACAGTTCGATAGTAACATTTGGATTGTCATTCAACAACTCTATCAGTTCATCTAGAGCCACTGTAGATTCTGATGTCAGATCAGCCTTATCAAACTCATAAAAAATATTCTCTATCAGTACAGGGCGGGTAATGGAAGATAGCGGAAACTCAAGTTCATAGAGGCGATCCTCATTAATATTTTCCGTTGCCATTTCTTCTTTGTCATTCAAATAGCCACGGCAGGAAGCCAGCAAGGCATAACGGCATCCCGGTGCGAGCTCTTGAGTGAAAGTACCGTCTTTCTTCACGTTTATCTTTAAATAAGTACCGTCATCCCCCACCAAAGTGACAAGCGCATCAGAGAGCACATCTCCCTCCTTATCGTACACCAATCCTTTCAAGACATGATGTACCTCAGGAAACTCAAAACTATAAATATGATCCCAACCACGGGCATCTCCACGGTTAGAAGAAAAGAACCCTCGATTGGGAGCACCAGGCTCAAAAGTCATACCGAAATCGTCACCCTGTGAATTCACCGGAGACTGCATATTTTCAATACGCCATCGCCCCGTCAGGCTGTCTGTTATAGCACGGAATATATCCAGCCCTCCCATACCAGGATGTCCGGTAGAAGAGAAATACAAAGTACCATCCGGCGAAAAGGTAGGAAACATCTCATCAGCAGAGGTGTTTATTTCAGGTCCCAGATTGTCGACATAGCCGAAACCATCGCGGGTTATGTTGATACGCCACAAATCCAGCCCTCCCTGCCCACCGGGCATATCAGATACAAAATAAAGATAATCACCCGCAGGAGACAACACCGGATGAGCAACAGAAGAAAGCGTATCATTCAGAATTGCACATTTCTGAGGAGCTCCCCACTCTGCTCCGGCACGCTGAGAAACATAAATCTCGGCATAAGCTGGTGCATTGGGCAAGGTCCGGCAGCGAGTAAAATACATTGTTTTACCATCCGACGAAAAAGAGCAGGCACCCTCTTCAAACTCACTATTCACTTCCGAAGCAAGCGGTTCAGGCTTCTGCCATTGTTTCTTTTCATTCCGTTTAGAATGAAATATATCAGCACTCTTCATCCCGGTAATACCGTTCAGGTCAGTACCTTTCGCTTCATTACGGGTAGAGGTGAAATACAAGATATCGGGATCATCTCCCGCATACATAGGAGAATAATCGCTACGGCGGGAAACAAGAATAGGCACCCGTTTTACAATATACCGGGTAGGCTTCTTTTTCCATTCCTGCGCCAAACGACAAGAGGTGAGTCCGATTTGTGTCAGAGAGTCTTTACGTTCTTTCCCGGCAGGCAAGGTCTGTGCGTAAGCAAGGTAATTCTCATAATAAGGTATAGCCGCTGCATACTCACCATTCTTACGGAGCATTTCCGCCAGATAAAAATGAGAGAGAGTATCCGGATAACGATAACGGACAGCATTCATATAAGCGCCTTTAGCCTTCAATGTATAATTGATTCGACGGTAACAATCGCCTTGTTTATAGGCCAGTATGCCCCGTTGCGAACGATCTTTCGGAGAAGTACGGGTATAGGCGGTTTTATAATGACGGGCAGCATCAAAGTATTCACCACGAGCATAGCTTTGCTCTGCATGGCGCAAACTCCGTCCCACTCCACAGGAAGTGAGAAGTAAACCGACAGAAAGAAAAAAGAAAAGAAAACGCCTATATAATCTCATGCTCCATTACTTTTCATAGCACATTCTAATAAACTGAAAAATCGGCAGATTATTGTATCTTTCATTCCGAACCAAACGCCTGACGAAACGTACATCCGTTCTTCCATTCAGAGCAACCATAAGCGGTTTTACCTTTAATAATGGTTCCTTTGCCGCACAACGGACAAACTTGTCCCTCAACAGAATCTGTTTGGGCAGAATCTGTTTGAGTTGCATCTGTCTGAATATTCCCTGTCTGCGAAGCACCATCAACCGGTGTGACAGGTTTAGCTTCAGCAGCCTTTTTCCGCGGTTTACTCTGACGCTTAGGCTTCGAAGCATCTTTTTCTTTAGCAGCTTTCCCGTTCTTACCGTCGGCAGTCACTTCCTGCACAGCCTGTACAATTGTAATATGCCGGTTACTGTTATCCGAAAGCACGCTCATCACAACTTCGGAAACCATCTGTTTCAGTTCCTCAAGAAATTGTGCAGCATTATATGTTTTCTTTTCAATCTCCCGGAGCTTCTTTTCCCAGATACCCGTCAGTTCGGCAGACTTCAGCAGTTCTTCATGGATAATCTGAATAAGTTCGACGCCTGTAGGTGTAGCAATCAGGTTTTTCTTTTCCTTGCGGATATAATTGCGTTTGAACAAAGTCTCAATAATTGCTGCACGCGTAGACGGCCTGCCGATGCCATTCTCTTTCAGGGCATCCCGCAATTCATCGTTATCCACCAGTTTACCTGCGGTTTCCATGGCACGCAACAAGGTAGCCTCTGTATAAGGACGAGGCGGCTGCGTCCACTTCTCATATAAATCAGGCACATGGGGTCCGCTTTCACCTTTCACAAAAGCAGGTAATACATTCTCTTCCTCTCCCGGGTCTTTTTCTTCTTGCGACTGTGCCCCCGGAGTTCCGAATATAACTCTCCATCCCGGTTCCAAAATCTGCTTACCGGTAGTCTTGAATTCAATCTCTTCAACTACACCCAACACCGTAGTAGTGGCAAACTTACAATCAGGATAGAACACTGCAATAAAACGACGCGCTATCAGATCGAAAACGCGACGTTCCATATCCGTCAGGTTCTGCGGATATTGCCCTGTAGGGATAATAGCATGGTGATCCGTTACCTTTGAATTATCAAAAACTTTTTTGGATTTCAGCAAAGTAGTGCCATCCAAAGGTGTCGTAAACGTAGCGTAGTCACGCAGTCCTTTCAGAATGCCCGGACATTTCGGGTAGATATCATCACTTAGGTAAGTGGTATCTACACGCGGGTAGGTAGCCACCTTCTTCTCATATAATGACTGAATAATTTTCAGAGTTTCATCAGCAGAATAAGCAAACTTCTTATTACATTCCACCTGTAGGGAAGTCAAATCAAAAAGACGGGGGGGAGCTTCCTTTCCTTCTTTCTTGGTTACATTGGTAATGGCAAAAGGAGAATTCCGTATTTGTTCCAGCAATGCCACCCCTTGCTCTTGGCTGGCAATAGGATCAATACCCCGGTTTTCTTCTTCCTTTTTGGGCTTCTTCCCGGCAGCGATAGCTTCCTTATTCTTTTCAGCTTCCAGAATCAGCTCTTCCTCACTTTTCCGGATTATGGCAGAAAACGTTGTATCACGATATACAGTCTTCAATTCCCAATATTGTTTGGGTACAAAATTCGCTATTTCCAACTGCCGGTTTACAATGAGTGCCAACGTTGGCGTCTGCACACGACCAATGGAAAGTACCTGTTTATTCTGTCCATACTTCATTGTATAGAGACGGGTTGCATTCATTCCGAGCAACCAGTCACCAATAGCCCGGCTCAGTCCGGCTTCATAGAGCGGTTGAAACTCTTTCTGATCCTTCAGTTTGGCAAAACCTTCACGGATGGCTTCTTCCGTCAACGATGAAATCCACAACCGCTTTACCGGACAGCGTGCACCGGCTTTCTGCATCACCCAACGCTGAATTAACTCTCCCTCCTGCCCGGCATCACCACAATTTATAATCATGTCGGCTTTCTGCATGAGGGTTTCTATCGTATGGAATTGCTTCTCGTAAGTAGGATTACTGATTAGTTTTATTCCGAAACGGGGCGGTATCATGGGCAGGCTTCCCAGGCTCCATGATTTCCAGTTCGGGGTATATTCATGCGGTTCTTTGAGTGTACAGAGGTGACCGAAAGTCCAGGTAACCTGGTATCCGTTCCCTTCGATGTATCCGTCTCTCCTGTCTTTCGCTCCTAATACATCAGCAATGTCACGCGCCACAGAGGGCTTTTCGGCAATACAAACTATCATTCATCTCTTTTTTAGTCGGGCAAAAGTAGTATAAATCGAAAGCAGAAGCAAATTTATTTGCACTATGCTAAGATACAGCCCATTTTCGGGAAGCAAAGGTACAAAAAAGAGATGAATGATAAAAAATGAATTAATCTTTAAAGAATAATTTCTTCCTCAGTACATTTGTACCATTGGTTGCAATAACGATATAGAAACCTTTTTGCATACCTGATAATTCCAGAAAATTAGCGTTGGTATCTTGCAAAAGCAGGCGTCGGCCGGACAAGTCAACGATCTCGATCCGGGTACTCATATCATTCCCTAAGCCACTCCAGGACAATTGGCCGTTGTAGTAAAACATTTCTGCCGCAGACGAGGAAGCATCCGGTAAAATACCGGTTGAAGGATCATCTACGCAAGCGGCATAAAGTTCATGAATCGACCAGTAATTGCCCTTAGTTCCCGTTTGCACAATCTTGAATTTTGAAGTTTCTTCTGCCGGGAAAGAGATAATTTGTACTGATCCCGCATTCTTACCCGAAGCAACAAGTTTCCATGTGTCGCCTTCACCGGTACTCAGATACAATTCATAACCTGCCGGACCATCATTCGGACTCTTCGATGTGTCCAGAATAATCCGGTTCAGTTTCTGTGCCGCTCCCATGTCCACCATCACCCACTGTCCGGCTTGCTGCGAAGCGCTTGTATCCCAACGTGTGGAGGCATCATCATCAATGGCTTTACCCGCATTTGAATTGTTCGTACTGGCCGTGATCTTCCATTTCAGACGATTTAACAGCGCATCCGTAGTAGTGAAAACAGGTGCAATCGTCAAGTTATTCTCCCACACAGCTATCTTATCAATAGTTCCGGCAGCCACATCGGTTACAGTAGACGTAACAGAAGCCTGCTTCTCGTGTCCTTCACTAATGAAGGCAGCCTCGTCTTTCATATTTACGACAGCATTGTGCAAAACGATAGTACCTGTAGTCTTGGGAAAGTTCATGAAAGAAGTCCCTCCGGACGTACTGAAGTTCACTAGATTCAGATTCATTTTTCCACTTTCCACAACGACACCATGCTTGGCACTTCCCCAGAAATCCGCACCAAAAAGAGTTACCTCACCCGAAAAGCCTGCACGAGTAGTCAGAAAGCGGGTTTCTGTATATGTGTTACTTTGATCCTCAAGGGCTACAACCTGAGAATTAATCATATCAAAGCCAGCCGGATCGATCGCCTCGTAAACCACGGAATTCCAGGAACCATCAATACCCAATCCAAGGGAGCAACCCGATGCGGCTTTACCCTGGTCGGCTTGAAAGACGATGCCCTCGAAACCACCATAGTGGAAGTCATTGTACAAAATCTGATTACGGCAATCGCCCACGGTGATGAAACGTAATTCTGTCTGATTCTGCCAATAAGCCTTGTCCTGATCTGCTTTTGCACTGTTGGGCCATGAACCAAACTTTGTTTCTTCTCCACAAGCATACACTATCGTATTGAACTGCATATTGCAGACCCGCCCACCTTCTGAACCGCCACCGATGCGGATTGCATTCATGAAAACATGTCCTGCCAGATAATCGACATAATGATTGTCACATTTATAAGTAAACAAATCCAGACCGTTGTATGCAGCACGCAAACCTACATTCACTACATACACATCCTTTCCCAGCGCCTGAATACAATAAGGATATTCAGTTACAGTAGGCAATGCGGAAGATACCTGCTCGGGATAGTCAAACGACAATCCACGCACGCCACTACCAACTGAGAGTTTCAGGAAAGCCTCTCCTTGTGCCTGTCCGCGCCCTGCATAGACTTCAAGAATACTGCCATGCCCACGTGGAATAGTAGCAAAATCAGAAGCGCCCCGCAGTTCCACACCTGTAGGAACTGTCAGATTCCCCAGCACTTTATAACGCCCGCCGGGCAGATATACAATACCTCCACCTTCACTGGCAGCCTTATCCAATGCCTTCTGAATAGCTTCCGTGTTATCCTTAGCCATCTCCAGTCCCGAACGGATATCTATTTGAAGCCACATACTGGTTGAGCTGGCAGTAAATGGTACCACAAAGGGTTCGGCTCCAAAGTCAAGTACATTATACAACGCCATACGCAAAGGCTTGGTTTCCGGTACTTTCATTTCCGGGAACTCCGGCAAAGGCTTCATCTCTACAGGCGTATGATCAATGCGGCATTCAAAGAGGGATTGATTATTGATATCCGCTTTCTTCGCAAAACGATTACCTGTAAGGATTGCACGGGCATCAGAACCAATATATACTTGCGGCGCGTCATTATTAAAGTCTGTATCCGAAACGATGAGATCACCTCCCAAACCTTTTACTTCCCCCTTATTGACAGTACACTGCTGCATCATCAATTTAGAAGAAATGCCTTGTTCCAGCAATACTGCCGCATCCGAGGCAGATATTTCACACCCATAGAACTGTACCGGTCCAGTACTGGCGGATGTCACTACCACACCTTTTTCGCAATCTTCAATGTGGGCCCGTGAAAACATGATCCCTGCCGATGAAGTACCATCCACATAAATACCCGTCTCGCAGTTCCGCAAATTGAACTCATAATTATGTCCGTTAGGTGCACCGTCTCCTCCTACGCAAAGTCCGGTACTAAAACCTTTATTATAGCCTTCAATATCCACATAGCATGTATACGACCAGTCGTTACGACGCATCACAATGCCTGTTCCATGCTTATAGATCCAGTCAGCATAGGCTTCACCTGCCTGCGGCGCTCCTTCCAGACCGGAGTCCGCCCAATAATCGGGTGAGAAATGTATCCACTCAAAACGCCCTACATCGGCTATATGGTCAATCTCGATACCACGTGACAGCGGAGTGCCATACACATCATAGATATTGGGACAACCGCCCCCGTTTTTCCTCGACAGCACGATGCCGCTATAAGAATTCACCAATGTCACATGACGCACATTGCAGTAATCGTTTCCCCATACGCCCTCACGCCCGTACAAGATAGTGGGCGGATAAGGTTTTATATTATCAGGATCCTGGTGCGGATACCAGATAGTAAGGTGTGTCAATGCAGTAGACGGTTCCATCGTGATAAATGCACCGGATTCTGTCTCAGATCCACTTTGCGTATCCACCATCAGGATGGTTCCTTCCACTGGCTTGCCTTTCACCGGCCGTTTCCATTCTCCACGCATCGTAACACCGGTAGGAATGAACAACTTTCCGGAAATACGATAACGACCAGCCGGAACAAACAATACACCACCACGGCGATTTTCGCCTAATTTAGTCAATGCCGTCTGGAAAGCATCCAACGAATTTTTCACACCCGTAGGATCGGCATTAAAGTCAGTAGTCACAGTATAGGTAGCCACCCCTACATCTTCTGCCGGATATTCATCCGACGCGATTAATTTCCAGTTACCGGGTTTATCAGCAGACTGCGACCTTACACCCAAAGCCAATAAGGCTAACAAACTAAAAAGTAGTAATTTCTTCATGCGATATTATTATTAGATTATGGTTCTTCTATAAGCAAGAATAATATCGCAAAGATGTGGTGGGACAGTTAATAAGAGAATTAATCTGGAATTAAAAACAAACTAATTTTCGTGTACACCGCTTAAAAACAAAAAAGCAGGGTGTTTTTTAACACCCTGCCTCTCTAAAATTATCGAAATTATCAATAAAAGCTTTATTCTTCGTCCATCATGATTTCCAGAATCTGGCAAGCAGCCTTGGCAACCGGAGTACCAGGACCAAAGATAGCAGCTACACCGGCCTTATAGAGGAAATCATAATCCTGTGCAGGAATTACACCACCGGCAATTACGATGATATCCTCACGACCTAATTTCTTCAACTCTTCGATGATCTGCGGAACCAGTGTCTTATGTCCGGCAGCCAGTGAAGATACGCCCACTACGTGAACGTCATTTTCAACAGCCTCGCGGGCAGCTTCGGCAGGTGTCTGGAACAACGGTCCCATATCCACATCGAAACCACAGTCGGCATATCCGGTAGCTACAACCTTAGCACCACGGTCGTGACCGTCCTGACCCATCTTGGCAACCATAATACGGGGCTGACGTCCCTCTTTCTTCGCAAACTTTTCAGTCAACTCGCAAGCACGCTTGAAGTCACTGTCATTCTTACTTTCTGATGAATACACGCCTGATATAGTTCTAATTATTGCTTTATAACGTCCTACAATCTTTTCGCAAGCATAAGAGATTTCTCCCAATGTAGCGCGAACACGGGCAGCTTCCACTGCCAATTCCAGCAAGTTGCCTTCCTTGGTTTCCACGCATTTGGTGATAGCCTCCAATGCTTTCTGCACTTCAGCCTCATTACGTCCTTCTTTCAGACGCTTCAGGTTCTCAATCTGTTCCAGACGAACTGCTGTATTGTCGATTTCAAGGATATCAATCGGAGCTTCTTTCTCCAAGCGATACTTGTTCACACCAACGATAGTCTGAGAACCGGAGTCGATACGGGCCTGCGTACGTGCAGCAGCTTCTTCGATACGCATCTTAGGAATACCGGTTTCGATAGCTTTCGCCATACCACCCAATTTTTCAACTTCCTGAATGAGTTCCCAAGCCTTGTGAGCCAGCTCGTTTGTCAGAGACTCTACATAGTAAGAACCACCCCACGGGTCAACATTCTTGCAGATGTAAGTTTCTTCCTGAATATAAATCTGAGTATTACGTGCGATACGTGCAGAGAAGTCCGTCGGCAACGCAATAGCCTCGTCAAGTGCATTGGTGTGCAAAGACTGAGTATGTCCCAGTGCAGCAGCCATGGCCTCGATACAAGTACGGCCAATATTGTTAAACGGATCTTGCTCGGTCAGTGACCAACCCGAAGTCTGAGAGTGTGTACGCAGAGCCAGAGATTTCGGGTTCTTCGGATTGAACTGTTTCACAATCTTCGCCCAAAGCATACGTGCAGCACGCATCTTGGCAATTTCCATGAAGTGGTTTGTACCGATAGCCCAGAAGAAAGATAGGCGCGGAGCAAAAGCATCAATATCAATACCCGCAGCTGTTCCGGCACGAAGGTATTCCAAACCGTCGGCCAACGTATAAGCCAACTCGATGTCCGCCGTAGCTCCCGCTTCCTGCATATGGTAACCGGAGATAGAGATAGAGTTGAACTTCGGCATCTTCTGAGAAGTATATTCGAATATATCGGAAATAATCTTCATGGAGAATGCAGGCGGGTAAATATAGGTATTACGCACCATGAACTCTTTCAGAATATCATTCTGGATAGTACCGGCCATTTCTTCCAACTTAGCACCCTGTTCCAGGCCGGCATTAATATAAAACGCAAGAACCGGAAGCACAGCACCATTCATTGTCATGGACACGGACATCTTGTTCAAAGGAATACCATCGAAGAGAACCTTCATGTTTTCCAGTGAACAGATAGATACACCGGCTTTACCTACGTCACCTACCACACGTTCGTGGTCTGGATCGTAACCGCGGTGTGTAGCCAAGTCAAAGGCAACGGACAAACCTTTCTGTCCGGAAGCCAGGTTACGACGGTAGAATGCATTCGACTCTTCAGCAGTAGAGAATCCGGCATACTGACGGATTGTCCAGGGACGCAATGTGTACATCACAGAGTACGGACCACGCAGGTAAGGAGGCAAACCGGCAGCATATCCCAGATGTTCCATGCCTTCCAGGTCTTCCTTTGTATAAACAGGCTTCACTTCAATGTGTTCCGGCGTTTTCCAATCAGCATGGATGCCGTTAGCCTTTTGCCACTCAGCACCGTTTGCAGGCTGAAATGCGGCATATATATCTAAGTTTTTAAAATCTTTTCTCATCTTACTTCAAAAGTTTAGCGTTGAATTCCTTTAATGTTTCCAGTACGTTAACGCGAACATGGATAAAGTTCTCGATACCGACAGCCTTCAGTTCTTCCATGTTGGCAGGAGCACCGGCTACGATAAATATGGCACGGCCATCCAAAGCCTTGAAGGCAGGAACAGCATATTCTGCATATTCATCGTCACTCGAACACAATACCACGATGTCAGCCTTGGCAGCCATAGCGGCCTCTATACCGGCTTCCACTGTGGGGAAACCAAGGTTGTCAACCACCTCATATCCGGCACAAGCCAGGAAGTTGCAAGAGAACTGAGCACGTGCCTGACGCATAGCCAAATTACCGATAGTCAACATAAATGCTTTCGGACGCTTACCGGAAGCTTCCGTTTCGAGACGCAACGCTTCAAATTCACTGGCAGCACGGTCGAAATTCAATGTCTGAACATCTTTTTCGCAAGTGTCATGACCACCGCAGCAGCAAGTAGCTTCAAGCGGTTTCTTCTCACCTGCCTTCTCATTGAAGTTCGGGAACTGATTGGTACCCAACAATACTTCGCGACGCTGGGCAACAGCTTTATGACGGGTCTTGTTACTTTCGTTCACAGCAGCCTGCACCTTACCAGCTTTTACTGCTGCATAGAAACCGCCTTCTTCTTCTACCGCAAGGAAGAGTTCCCATGCTTGTTTAGCGATGGATACAGTCAGGTTTTCAATATAATAAGAACCGGCAGCAGGGTCAATCACCTTATCAAAGTGAGACTCTTCTTTCAGCAACAACTGCTGATTGCGCGCCATACGTTCAGAGAATTCATCAGGAACCGCATACGTTTTGTCGAACGGGCTCACAGTCATTGAGTCCACACCGCCCAAAGCAGCACTCATAGCTTCTGTCTGCGTACGCAGCAAGTTCACATGAGCGTCGAACAAAGTAAGGTTGAATGTAGAAGTCTCAGCGTGAACACGCATCTTGGCAGCACATTTAGCTTCCGCATCATAAGAAGCCACAATGTTTGCCCACAACATACGGGCAGCACGGAACTTAGCTATTTCGAGGAAATAGTTGGAACTGATACCGAAATTGAATTTAATCTTTCTGGCAACTACAGCAGCAGGAACTCCGGCTTCGGTCAGTTGATTCAGATATTCATTACCCCAGGCAAGAGCATACCCCAATTCCTGATAGATATAAGAACCGGCATTATTCAGTGTCAGAGCCGTTACATTCAGTACACGGTATTCCGGCAGAGCATCGGTTGCTTCAATCAAGGCTTTGGCTGTTGCCAGCATATCGCCCTTTTCTTTACCTTTGGCCAGCATCTTGTCGAAGAAATCATAGCCGATAGAACCTTGCAATTTCGTCAGGTCATATCCTTTCTTCCGGAAGTAAGCTACCAGGATTTCCGCAAGTTCCACTACATGTCCCTGGCACGTGTAGAAGTTCAACTCTACACAATCAGCACAGATACCTTCGAGCAATGTCTCGATGTATTCGGCATTGAGTTCTTTCGCCTTCACACGGAACGCCAGTGAATCTACGCCTTTATTCAGAATATCCAGCGCTTTTGTGTTAGCTTCCTTCGGGCATTCCACCTTGATTTCCTGGCGTACCAGCCATTCGTTGTTGTCTTTCTTGGTGCCTCTGAGATAAGGGAATTCACCGGGAAGTGCATCCGTCGTTTTCAGTCCTTCGAGGTCTTCCATGCGATAGAAAGGTTTCACCTTGAATCCTTCGTTTGTTTTCCAAACGAGTTTCTTCTCAAAATCAGCGCCTTTCAGGTCGGCTGTAACTTTGTCCATCCACTGTTCGGTGGTGGTGGGAGCAAAGTCTGAGAAGAGTTTTTCTTTACTGTCTGCCATAGTTTATTTTATAATTAAAAAGATAATGAGTAATCTCTTCACTTGCCTATTTGTCTAAAATAGGACTTGCAAATATACTCAATAACTTAATAACACAAGGTTTTTTAAGTAAAATTCGCATGAAGAAATGACATTCTGGAAGCATGATTTCCGTATGTATATGCATGATTGCAAAGTGCACCTTACATTTTAGAGTAAAAACTTATATTCAAGCATACTACTCAATTATCCTCTGCCCCTGTCTGTACTCAAAAGAAAAACTCCCGGAAACCCTTTGCTACCTCCCTTTTAATGCCTACCTTTGCGCGAAATTTAATAAGCAAATAAAAAAGATAAACAAAAGTAACTATGGATTGGTTAGAGAGTTTGTTATGGGACCCTGCCTCCGTCGCCCATATCGTATGCTTGTATGCATTCGTAATATCTGTCGGCGTGCTTTTGGGCAAGATCAAGATTTTCGGGATATCGCTGGGAGTCACATTTGTACTTTTCACTGGTATCCTGATGGGACATTTCGGCTTTACGGGTGAGACACACATTCTGCACTTCATCCGCGAATTCGGATTAATTCTGTTCGTATTCTGTATCGGTCTGCAAGTAGGACCGTCGTTCTTCTCTTCCTTTAAGAAAGGAGGCATGACACTGAATATGCTTGCAGTAGGTATAGTTGTACTGAATATTGCAGTAGCTTTGGGCATTTACTTCATCGACGGAGGAATCGACCTCCCCATGATAGTAGGTATCCTTTACGGTGCAGTCACCAATACTCCGGGTTTGGGTGCCGCACAGGAAGCATTGAATCAACTGAACTACACGGGTGATCCCATCGCATTGGGATACGCCTGCGCTTATCCGCTCGGTGTTGTCGGTATCATCGGTTCTATTATTGCTATCCGCTACATCTGCCGGGTGAACCTGAAAAAGGAAGAAGACGAACTCTCTACACAGACTTCTGATATGAAGCACATGCCGCACATGTTGCATCTGGAAGTTCGCAATGAATCTATCGATGGAAAGAAGCTCCTCCAGATCAAAGAGTTTATGGGACGTCCTTTTGTATGTTCACGCATACGCCACGATGGACACGTCAGCATCCCCAACCAAGATACGGAATTTCATATCGGAGACCAGGTATTCATCGTATGCTCCGAGGAAGATGCCGAAGCGGTAATCGCTTTTATCGGTAAAGAAATTCAAGTGGACTGGGAAAAACAAGATATGCCAATGGTTTCACGCCGCATATTGGTGACTAAGTCCGAAATCAACGGTAAGAAACTGGGTAGCCTGCATTTTCGTAGCATGTATGGAGTGAATGTAACCCGCATCAACCGTTCCGGTATGGATTTGTTTGCCGATCCGAATCTGATATTGCAGGTAGGTGACCGCGTTATGGTCGTGGGTCAGCAAGATGCTGTAGAACGGGTTGCCGGTGTATTGGGCAACCAGTTGAAGCGGCTGGATACACCGAACATTGTGACTATTTTCGTGGGTATTTTCCTGGGTATTCTGCTAGGTAGTCTTCCTATCGCTTTCCCGGGTATACCTACTCCGGTGAAACTCGGTTTGGCCGGTGGTCCGTTGGTGGTTGCTATTCTTATCGGACGGTTCGGACATAAATTGAAGCTGGTGACTTATACAACCATGAGTGCTAATCTGATGCTGCGCGAGATCGGTATTGTACTTTTCCTTGCCAGTGTAGGCATCGAAGCTGGTGAACACTTTGTACAGACCGTAGTAGAAGGTTCCGGACTATCATATGTAGGCTATGGTTTCCTGATTACCGTAATTCCTTTGCTGATTATCGGTATGATTGCCCGCTTTTATTGCAAAGTGAACTATTTCACTTTAATGGGATTAATTGCAGGTAGTAATACCGACCCTCCTGCACTAGCGTATGCCAACCAGGCATCCGGTAACGATGCTCCGGCAGTAGGCTATTCTACGGTTTATCCGCTGACAATGTTCCTGCGTATTCTGGCGGGACAGATGATATTGCTGACAATGATGTA
>OGRO01002145.1_pt1 | contig 15849 bp, 10 predicted proteins | sample 1553451 | NCBI WGS metagenome assembly OGRO01 (sample SAMEA2580021, study PRJEB22360) | human gut metagenome
TAAATACACTAAAGCTTACGTTCTCTATGCTTAACGGTAAGTTCACGAAACCCTCCGTATCTCCTGCATGGTACTGAAAACGATCCAGCTCCTCTTTCGATAACGTGATAAGAGCCGCCTGTTGTTCCGGATAGACCCTCATCTTCTCATACAACACATATCCCATCATACGTAAACGGCACTCGGAATAGACCTGATTCACCTTACGATAGATCAAATCCTTATCAATCCCCTTCTTGATCAATTCGCTGACGATCGTATAAATCTCCGGTTTATTCGAATTATAGGTGAACGATCCCGTATCCGTCATCATACCCGTATAGATGCACTCCGCTCCTTCCCTTGAAATGTCACTGAAATAGCCCATACGGCAAATCAGGCGGAAAACCAGTTCCGAAGTGGAAGATATCTCCGGATGGGAAATGATAATCTTGCAGAAATCCTCCGGATGGAGATGATGGTCTATCAGTATTTTTCTTGCCGGGGATGCAAGAACAGCGTCACCCATGGCATCTATACGATGGATAGCATTAAAGTCCAGACAACAAATAACATCCGCCTCGGCAATCAGCTTGTCGGCAAACTCCTTGTAGCGGTCGTACAGAAGGACGTCCTTGCTCCCGGGCATCCATTTCAAGAAGTCGGGAAAGGCGTTCGGCACAATAACATTCGCCGTCTTTCCCTGCGAGCTGAAGAAGTGCCACAAGCCCAGAGAAGAGCCGATGGCGTCCCCGTCGGGACCCACATGCGAAACGATTACTATCTTGTCTGCACGGTCAAACCATTTGGTGAAATGGTCTATCTTGGATTGTTCTATTACTTTGGTCAACATATTTTTATTTACTATTTGACGATTGACTATTTACTATTTGGCGTTTATAACAAATTGAAGGGGCAAAAGTACGAAAAGTTTGTGATTTATAACAATATGCGGTAAGAACCTTTTTGAGAAAGAAGAAGATAGGGAATACCTAAGCGAACGCAATCATTGGCAATCTTATTCTGATAATAGTCTGAAAGAGAAGCGTCAAGCACCACCATGCCCATGGAAAAGAGCGAAGTAAGTTCCTCTATCCCACCTTGATACCCCTTGGAGACATACAGATAATCAACTGAAAGGGGATGGGAAGAGCTCTTGTTTCTCCAACGGTTGTCGGAAAGAAGACAGATGCGCTTACCGGCGTAAGAGACAATCTGGTTGCGCATGGATAAGCCGGAAGTGGTATAATCTCCGGCAACCAGTCGGGGAGTCTCCAGACGCAGGCGGTTCCAATGCGGAGAAAGGGCACGGCACAAACGCGGCATATCCGGCAAGCTATCGGTACATGCCAACCAAGAATGACGGTTGTCTGCCATACAATGGACAACGGGACAGCCTCTCACGCTATAAAAAGCAATCCCCTGCCGGGAAGCATTGGACATGATGGAAAGGGAATGCCAGGAAACCACTGCCAACAATGCCAGCAACGCAAAGCAGACTCTACGTACCGTAAGGCGTAGAAAGCCATAATATGCCATCCCCAAGAACAGATAGACGAGCAAAACACCCCATATATCCAGCCAAATATCATCGACAACAGCGCCGGGAAGATGCTCTATCCAGCGGAGCACTTCATTCTGGACATGTACCAATGCCTCTACTACCCTTGCAAACAGATGTTGTACAAAAGGCAGCGGCGTAAGCATCAACAGAAAGACAGCAGAATACAGAACGAGCGACACCATGGGAATTACCCAAAGATTAGTCAACAGAAAATGAGTGGAAAAACGGGAGAAATAGAAAATGACCAAAGGGGCCGTACCCAGCTGAGCCGCCACAGACACTGTCATAAGTCCCCACAAATATCGCAGGAAACGATTGTCAACCTTCCAAAGGGCATACAACTTAGGCTGTACAAGTACAATAGCTGCAACCGCCGAGAATGACAACTGAAAACCGACATCAAACAACCAGACCGGCTTGCACAGCAGCATCAGGAAAGCAGTTGCCGCCAGCGTATTCAGAGTCAGCGGCTTTTCCGGCTGCAAACCGGCAAACGCCAACAAAGAGAACATGATGACCGACCGCACCACCGAGGAAGACAATCCCGTGAAAAAAGCAAAACTCACCAAGAAAAGGACCAGAAGCAAAAGCAACAAAGGTTTCAACCGCCGCCATCGCCTCCACAAAGGACGAAGCACAAACAAGAGCAAAGCATACAGAAACCCTATATGCAATCCCGAAAGTGCCAGTACATGGCTGGCTCCCGAGACGGAGTAGGTCTCCACAATATCATCACTCAGTTCCTCTTTATCCCCCACCGTCAACGCAGAAAGTACGGCCAATTCATCAGCTTCAAAACCCAAACTCCGGTATAAGCCAATCACTTTCTCCCTATAATCCAGTGCCACCTGGCTGACAGTGCGGGAGGCATCATGCCCCGTCTTCCGCCAATGTCCGTCAGCCACGTAGGCCGTGCCGCTATAACCTTTCCGCCTCAGGTAGCGAGCATAGTCAAACTCGTCGGGATTACCATTGTTCGCCGGAGGAGCAAGCCGGGTAGATACCAGCAACTCATCACCACGGCACAAAGTGACCGTAGCAGAATCTTTCGGAAAATAAGCCAGAAAAAGATGATTCCGGGGACAACCCGTAACTGTATCCTGCTCCACCTCTCCCAGCAGGGCAACCCTGCACAATATGCTGCGCTCCCTCTCTTCGGGATGCTCGCGGATACAAACCCTATAAACAGCAGGTTTGCCCGAAAAGGGAAATACCGTCTTTCCCTGCTGCCAACTCATCAAGCAGAACCCCGTACCACCCAAGAAAAGGTATACCGCCGCTCCATACACCCATCCGGTATGCTTGTATCTACCTATAATAAAAAGAAAAAGCAGAAAACCTGCCACATACTCCCATGCAGAAAGCACGTGTGGAAACGCATCTCCACACAAAATACCAACTACCAACGGCATCAACAGTCGAAGGAAAGGATGCCGTTGCCAGCTGTCGATTATCAATCCAGAAGACGGATTACAGATTCCTTAATGCACGGATGGCCTCCTTCGGATCGGGAGCCGAGAAAACGGCATTGCCTGCCACCAGTACATCTGCTCCAGCTTCTACCAGGCGCGAACCGGTTTCCAAGTTTACGCCACCGTCCACTTCTATCAAGGCCTGCGAACCGGTAACCGTTATCAATTCACGCAACTCGCGCACTTTATCAAGAGAATGCTCTATGAACTTTTGTCCGCCGAAGCCAGGATTTACGCTCATTATCAGCACCATGTATACATCATTAATAATATCCTTCAACAAGGACACGGGAGTTGCCGGATTAATCGTTACTGCCGGCTGCATCCCTGCTTCGCGAATTTGCTGCACCACGCGGTGCAGATGCGGACAAGCCTCGTAATGCACATTCATGACATGGGCTCCCAGAGCCTTCACCTCCGGAATAAACTTCTCCGGCTGTACAATCATCAGATGCACATCCAAAGGCTTCTGCGACAGTTTTGCCACATACTTCAGTACCGGGAATCCGAAAGAAATATTAGGGACAAACACACCGTCCATGATGTCGATATGTACCCACTCCGCCTCACTTTCGTTAATCATTTCAATGTCTCGTGCCAGATAACCAAAATCGGCAGAGAGAATAGAAGGGGATATGATTGGTTTCATAATGTTATGTTCTAAAGTTTACGAACTTTGTTATGTACAAATATAGAGAAAAGATTTAATTCAGCCTAACATTGGAAATCAAAACTCTCACTGCAAACTTACTGCATACCTTTTGCAGCGTCACTGCAAACGTGTTGCAGTAGCACTGCAAAGCAGTTGCAGTCACACTGCATATTAGTTGCAGCAACACTGCAAAGTGGTTTGCAGTGACGCTGCAAAACGAGTGCAGTAGTTTTGCAGTAGGAAGTCATTGAATGACAATCAGTTATTTCATCACGTATCCTTCCGTCAACCGGAAGCCGCGTAGCAGTTCATCCGTTTTCAGTTTCTTCTTGCCCGGAAGCTGGAGGGAGCGGATGCCGACAAAGCCATCTTCGGCAGCAACGCGGATATAGGTCTTCCCGTCTGTCTGCAAGGTTCCGGGAGTCAGTTGATGGGATTCCCCTATTTTCTCCGTCTCGAAGATTTTTACCACAACAGATTCTCCACCGGGTTGGACCAGCTCCGTCCAAGCGGCAGGATAGGGAGAAAGACCGCGTATAAAATCGTAAATACGCTTCACCGGGCGGTTCCAGTCAATACGACAAGTATCTTTGAAGATTTTCGGTGCCGGACGCAGTTCACCCACGACGGCCATTTCTTCTTGAGGAATACTTTTCACTGTACCGGCAAGAATGGCATCTACGGTTTCTACCACCAGGCGACCGCCCAACAGCATCAGTTTGTCGTGGACGATACCCACGTTGTCCGTATCGGCAATGGGTACCCGTACCTGCTGGATAACCTCACCGGTGTCAATCTCATGTTTCAGGAAGAAAGTGGTGATGCCCGTTTCCGTATCACCATTAATCACCGCCCAGTTGATGGGGGCTGCGCCGCGATACTGCGGAAGCAGGGAAGCATGCAGGTTGAAGGTGCCCAATCGCGGCATGTTCCATACCACCTCCGGCAACATGCGGAAAGCAACGACTATCTGCAAATCGGCCTTCCATGCACGCAACGCCTCCACAAAAGCCTCATCCTTCAGCTTCTCCGGCTGAAGAAGCGGAAGATTATGTTCCAGTGCATACTGCTTCACCGGAGAAAACTGGAGTTTATGTCCCCGTCCGGCAGGCTTGTCGGGCATCGTAATGACACCCACCACATTGTAACCTCCTTCTACCAGGCAACGAAGAGCCTCCACCGCAAAGTCGGGAGTACCCATATATACAATCCTCAAATTCTTCTTTTCCACCATTTCATTTACAGTTTACCATTTACAATGTACCATTTGCGAGGCAGCTCATTTGCCCATTTACAATTTACCATTTACAATGTACGAAGCATCTTCTTTGCGATTTACAATGCCCCATCACCCCGAACGGCAAATAGTAACTTGTAAATAGTAAAATAGTAAATACCAAAAAGTCCTCAGTCTTCCGAAAAATGTACCAATACTTCACGGTACGAGTTGAATATCTTCGACTTGGACACGAAGCCCAAGTATTTGTTTTCCGCATCCACCACCGGCAGATTCCACGCCTTCGTATCATCAAAGGTACGCATCACCCGCTCCATACTGTCCGTATCATACAGACGTGCTGGAGCCGAAGTCATCAGTTTTCCCACCGTAAAGCGATGATATAACTCCTGGCGGAACATAATGTTCCGGATATCGTCCAACAAGACAATGCCAATCAGCACCCCTTCCTTATCCGTCACGGGAAAGACATTGCGATGCGAGGCAGAAATGGCCTTTACCAGTTCGCCCAAATCCATTTCGGGATGCACGGTCACAAAATCCTTTTCCACCACATTCTCCATCTTCATCAGGGTAAGGATGGCCTTGTCCTTATGGTGCGTCAACAGTTCTCCTTTCTTGGCCAAACGCATGGAATAGATACTATGAGGCTCGAACATGATGATGGTAAGATAAGAACTGACGGAAACAATCATCAGTGGCAGAAACAGGTCGTATCCTCCCGTAAGCTCGGCTATGAGGAACACGCCGGTCAGCGGAGCGTGCATGACCCCACTCATGACCCCCGCCATTCCCATCAAGGCAAAGTTCTTCTCGGGCAGATAAGCCGTCATCTCTATTTCATTGCTGAAATGTGAAAAGACAAAACCGGCAATACAACCCAGATACAACGAAGGTGCGAAGATACCGCCGCAACCGCCCCCGCCATTCGTGGCACTCGAGGCAAAGACCTTGAACAGAATAATCAGTATGAGGTATATCAGCAACAGATTGCCGTGCCCGTAGAAGAAGGAATTATTCATCACCGTGTCCCATTCGGCATTGCTCATCCCATTCAGCAACAATTCTATCGTATCGTAACCTTCGCCATACAACGGTGGGAAAAGGAATATCAGGATACTCAGCATGGCACCGCCCATTATCAGTTTCTTATAGGGAGTTCTCAACCTTCCGAACACGCCTTCCACAGAGTTCATGGCCCGGGTAAAATAAAGGGAAACCAATCCGCAGAAGATACCCAGCATAATGACATACGGAATACGCTCCAGTTCGAAAGCTTGGTCCAGATGGAATTTGAACATGGCATCCGTACCCGTCACGATATAGGAAACAGTTGCAGCCGTCACCGCAGATATCAGCAACGGCAACAAGGAGGACATTGTCAAATCTATCATCAGTACCTCCAGCGTAAATACCAGACCGGCAATCGGCGCCTTGAAAATGCCTGCAACCGCACCGGCAGCACCACATCCCACCAATAGCATCAGCGTACGATGCTCCATCTTGAAGATGGTTCCCAGATTGGAACCGATAGCCGAACCCGTCAGCACAATAGGCGCCTCCGCCCCGACCGAACCACCGAAACCGATGGTAATGGAACTGGCTATGATGGACGACCAAGTGTTATGCCGTTTGATGCGTCCCTGCCGCCGCGAGATGGCGTATAGGATTTTGGTAACACCATGACTGATGTCGTCCTTCACCACGTAGCGGACAAACAATCCGGTCAGGAAGATACCCACTACCGGATAGACCAGATAAAGGTAGTTGGCTTCCGTCGCATTGAAATTATCCGTCAGGAAGTTCTGTATCCAGTGTATGATGACTTTCAGTATCAGTGCGGCGAATGCCGTAAAGATACCTACAAGAAAACTGAGAATCAGTATGAACCGCTTTTCCTTGATATTCTTTTCGCGCCATATGATGAAGCGCTGCAACAAACTCCTCTTGTCCTCTGCCATTTTTCCTTTTATTCGCGAATAATCTTAATGACTCCGCCCTTGCCCAACTTGATGATACTGGACGGTTTCGGGCGTCCCGTTTCCTCCTGGCGGTATCCTACTATATAATCCACCGCAGACTTGATGTCTTCACTTATTTCACTGAAGTTACCGGGAGACGGTTGCCCGCTGACATTGGCAGAAGTAGAGACTATCGCCTTGCGGAACTGCTGACAAAGCCGTTTTGAAAATGCCTCACTGGTGACACGGATACCTACACTACCATCTTCGGCAAGCAAGTTAGGAGCCAGATTACGCGCTCCGGAATAAATTATGGTAAGGGGCTTGTCAGCCAGTTCTATCAAATCCCAGGCAACCTCCGGAACATCCTGCACATAGAAATCCACCTTTACCGGAGAATCTACCAATACCAGCATCGCCTTACTGTCAGAGCGTTGCTTGATTTCATATACACGGCGCACCGCTTCTTCATTGGTAGCGTCACAACCTATACCCCAAATCGTATCTGTCGGATACAGAATTACCCCGCCCTCGCTCATTACCTGGCAGGCTTTTTTGATGTCTTCTATCATTTCTTGATATATAAGTTCACGGATTAACACGCAAAAATAGTATTTTTGCAGCGATTATAAACAAAGTTTAAGAGAAAACAATGGAAGAAATTCAATTTAACCACACCCTGCCCATACAACTACGCTTCAATGACGTCGACAAATTCGGCCATGTAAACAACACTGTTTACTTCTCTTTTTATGATTTAGGAAAAACGGAATATTTCGCTTCCGTATGCCCGGATGTAGATTGGGAAAAGGATGGTATCGTTGTCGTCCATATTGAAGCAAACTTCCTCGCACAGATTTATGGTTCGGACCATATCGCCGTGCAAACTGCCGTCACTGAGATAGGAACCAAAAGCTTCCACCTCGCCCAACGGGTCATTGATACGGAAACCCAAGAAGTAAAATGCGTATGTACCTCCGTCATGGTAGCCTTCGACCTCGCCAAACACGAGTCCAAGCCACTGGAAGAAAAATGGATTGAAGCAATCTGCAAATATGAGGGAAAAGATTTGAAGAAAAAGAAATAAAATCCTATATTTGTCAATTAAGCTAACATTTGTATAAGTAACAATCAGTTACATTTAGTCAACTGCTATGATTCGATTGATATTATTGACCGATTTTACAGAGTCCTTTTCGTACAATCTGCTAAAGGGGGTATTGGCCTATTCCAAAAGCCATGAGCCATGGGTAGTATGCCGTATGCCACCCTCCTACAAAAACAGTCATGGTATAGAAGGAGTCTTGAAATGGGCAAAGACATGGCATGCAGATGCAATCATCGGCAGATTTGACAATGATGACAACGTGGAGCTATTCCGTGAAAACGGAATTATCGCATTGGCCCAGGATTATAAATCAAGGTTCAGCAATATTCCAAACATCACCGGCGATTACCGCAAGACCGGCAGAATGGCAGCAGAGTTTTTTCTGAGTAAAGGCTTTCAGAACTTCGCATTCTATGGTTATCGCGATACGGTATGGTCACAAGAACGTTGCGAGGGTTTCTATGAATGTATAGCAGCCCAAGGGTTTGGAAACAATTTCTATTCTTATCAGGACCAATCCCTTGATGACTTATGGTTTTATGAAGCACCGCCCCTGCTCAACTGGTTAAAGTCATTGCCACAACCTACGGCACTCATGGCTTGCGATGACAATCAAGGTAACCGCATTACGGAAATCTGTAAAGTCAACAACATCAGAGTGCCCGACAAGATAGCAATATTAGGAGTCGACAATGATGAGATTATATGCAATCTTTCAGACCCTCCCCTATCCAGTATCAGCCAAAACATTGTAAGAGGCGGATTTGAGGCAGCTGCCCTCATAGAACATCTATTGAATGATGAGGAGGCCACTTATCAGGACGTAGTGCTCCAACCAGTTAATATAATCAACCGGCTTTCGACCGACTTCTATTCTACCACCGATGCCCATATCCAAACCGCTCTGAAATATATCCATCAGAATATAGCAGCTGATATCACTGTATCGGATATAGTGAAACAAGTACCATTATCACGCCGTTTATTGGAGATTCGCTTCAAGCAAGTCACCCAGCAATCCATCCACAAATACATCTTCAACCTTAGGATGGAACGCTTTGCCCAATTGCTGTTGGCCAGTGATGCTCCGATTGCAGATGTGGCGGAACAAGTCGGAATAAACAATCTGAAGAACTTGTCCCGCCAATTCAAAGCTTTGAAGAAAGTCTCTCCCAATGAATATCGGAAAGAGTACCAGACAAAGAGTTACCAGCGCTGATTTAATCCGGTACAAACAACATGGTATCAGGTAACACGGTTTCCAGAACATTCCGTCCCGAATACCCGACTTCCAATTCCTGGCCCATGTAATCTTCGAAATACAGCAGATGCAACTCGTGGTACCCTGCTTCGAGAGCGACTTTCCCTTCGGCACGGCGTCCGCTGTGTCCACCGTCGTTATCAACAATCAATTTACCGTCTATGTATAGTTTAGAACCATCATCGGAAAAAGTATAGAAACGGTATACTCCCCTTTCTGGAATTTTCACCAACGTACGGAAATCATAAGCAAAATGATCAGGGACGGCTACTTCTTCAATCGAGAAGTTCTTCATCACCCCTTCCTTCACTTTATTGCAGGCGGCAATATCGGCAACACGTTTACATTTGCCTTCATAATAGGTATATGCCACGCCCTGCTTCTTGGGAGAAGTTCCCGTAGCCGGCAAATAAGCCATACTCTGCTCCTCATCCGAATTCAGACCTGAAGGGTAATAGTAGGCAGCCTCCCTTCCCGAAGGAGTGGAAATCCATGTGTCAAATTTGAATTGGTCTTCGTACAGTTCAATGATACGGGCTCCTCTCGTCAACTCTCCATACGCATCCGCACCGGTCACCCGTCCGTATCCCAATGCAATACCTTTATCTATTCCTATAAAATCGTTATCATGGTCATGTCCTACAAATACTCCCATTACATCCCTCATGTCAAGGAAGGAAGCAAACATACCAGAATTGATATTAGCAGAGGCAACTCCACCTTCTTTGTCATTGCCATAAGTTTTCCCGTCACCTCTGATTTCGTTGTATTCAATCAGCGGAATATGGAAAAAGGCCAAAGCAGGAACGGGATTACCACCGTTCTTCTCTGCAAAGTGTTTACTTTGCTTTCTGTACCATTCTATTTGGTCGAAATGAATCCAGTCGTAAGCACCATAGATTTTATTAGGCTGATAGTCGTTGGAATCCATGCAATAGAGCAATGCCTCTACCTGGTCCTTCTTCTCCGGACTATAAATAGAAATCACACAATTACCACATCCCATAATATCTTCAGGGCCTTTTGCCCCCACATAGTAGGGAGACTTCAAGAGGAAATCATAGATTTCATTGCGCGTCAAGTATTCTGCATCATGGTTTCCCATCATCACCACAAAAGGCATCTTGGCTTCATTGAAAATATCCACTACACTTTTCCATCCATCCATAGCAGGGTCATCGGTCACCACATCCCCACTCAGTATAGCAATGTCCGGATGTTCGGCTGCCAGGACAGCACGGATAGTAGCTGCCGTTTCGGCACACTTTGCAGAACCCGGCATCCAGTGCAAATCTGTAAACTGTGCTACTACAAACCTGCCATCCTTAAAAAAGAATTGCTTCTGCGCAAAAGCCGTTACCGGCATACAGCCCAACAGTACAACTAAAAGAACAACTATTTTCTTCATAATTTCTTGAGATTAATATATTTCTATTTCATCTATTGCCAACTCACTCTGCAACCCTTCATGAAAATATCCTTTCGGGCACAAGCCACCACTCAATAATTCCAAGCGGACAAATGTAGCTTCCGTTTCGGCAAATGAAAGAGATGCCGGAAAACGGGTGCCTTCCGTCAAGCTAAAATCATAAGTCAGCCGTTTAGTGCCCACCGGAATAAAAGTCTGACCATCCATTGAAACAGAAACACTCATCGCCCTTGCCGGCCATATCTCATTTACCGGCCGCCATAAAGAAGAAAAGGCCACTTCCTTGACTTTTTGAGGTTTCTTCAGTTCCACTACAATCTGTACAGTATCCTGGTAGAAGCTAATCCAGCGACGCATGTCGCGGGCATAGCCACGTCGTCCATCAGTCAGCCCGAAGCCTTTATTCAAGTGTTCCCATCCTGCTTTAGGATTACAAGTATAGTCACATCCGGTTGCCTTGTTTACAGCAAAGCTCTTGCGGGTCACTTTCCCCAACGGCTTACCGTCTCTGTAAACTGCCGAATAAACAGTTGCATCCTCGTCCAACGGTATCGGAGTCTTATAAAGGGAAGATGAAGTGTTGACCGTTGAATCATTTACCGCATAGTAAATATCGGCATCCGGACAGAAGGTGTTCAAAGTCACCTCATAAGTCTGCTGCGACTTGTTCCACGCACCAGCCTGATTGACTTCATAGAAGTTACGGCAAGCATTCACTCCGCAATAATCCAATCGTTCAAACTCCTTATCCAGCCTACGGGCAAACGACTCGAAGTCCTTATGTTCCGGCTGTGTCCATTGCACCTCTGACATAGCCAGCAAACGAGGGAAAGCCATATATTCAAAATACTCGGGAGTCTGTATGTACTCTCCCCAGATATTGGCTTGTACACCTATTATATAAGCTTGTTCTTCCGGAGTCAGTTCAGCAGGAAGCGGGTTATAATTGTACACCGTATCCAACGGAAGAAAACCGCCGATAGCCAACGGGGCAAATTCCGGACTTTCCTGGTAGTAATCCAAATAACACTTTTTGCCGGGTGTCATAATGACTTTATGCCGTTGGTGAGCCGCTTCGATACCTCCTTTTTCGCCACGCCATGACATGACGGTAGCATTAGGAGCAAGCCCTCCTTCCAGAATCTCATCCCACCCGATGATGTCACGCCCTTTACTGTTCACAAATTGCTCAATCCGATGGATAAACCAACTTTGCAGAGCTTCTTCGTTGGGCAGACCTTCCCACTTCATCAAATGCTGGCAATGGGCACACTTCTTCCATGCTTTCTTGGGACACTCATCTCCACCAATGTGGATATAATGGCTGGGGAAGAGTTCCATAACTTCGGTCAGCACATTTTGTAAGAATTCAAATGTATGCTCTTTGGGACAATAGACCTCATCAAAAACATCAAAATAATCACGCACCACATAAGTCTTTCCCAGTCCGCAAGAAAGTTCCGGATAGGAAGCCAGTGCTGCGGATGCATGTCCCGGCATTTCAATTTCGGGAATGACCGTAATGAAACGGTCGGATGCGTACTTCACAATTTCCTTTATTTCTTCCTGCGTATAATAGCCTCTCTTTTCTTTTCCATCGTAACGCCGTGGAAAATAATAATCAGAGTGTCCTATCTGAGTCTGTTTACGATAAGAACCTATTTCAGTCAGTTTCGGGTATTTCTTTATTTCTATTCTCCATCCTTGGTCATCTGTCAGATGAAAATGGAATTTATTCAATTTATAGAATGCCATCAAATCAAGAAACTTCAGCACTTCCTCTTTTGGCAGAAAATTACGCCCTACATCCATCATAGCCCCACGATGAGGGAAACGGGGAGCATCCGTAATGCTGACAGCAGGAATCCTAATCTTTCCTTCGTATTTCCGGTCACCATCATAAATGGCTGCCGGCATGAGCTGCAGCAAAGACTGGACACCATAAAAAAATCCGGCGGCAGTTTCATTGGAAGATATATTTATCCTATCGGAAGAAACCTCCAATGTATAGGCCTCATCGGGCAAGGAATTATCTATAGATAAGCAAATATCGGCCTTTCCCGTTTCCGAAATACCCTTCAGCGTTACAGAAGTGTTTTTCAACGCATCCTCCAAATAATGAAAAACTTTCATCGCGGCTTCCCCGGAAGGGACAGCCACTGTTTTTTCCCCTTGCAGGACATACACTCCCTGCATTGGAGCAAGTTCATTCGGCATGGGTATAATACCATAGTTTGCCGCTACATCATCAGCCACTCTCCCACAAGAGAGAAAAATGAATGACATAGCCAGTAACCAATATCTTATCTTCATAGTATTTGGGATAATAAGTTGGGATATTCCTTGATTGTATTCAGTATCAGTTCACCGAACAAAGTATTTGTCCAGGCAAACCAGGAACGAGTAAAGTCCGCGGCATCCTCCGAATGGAAAGACTCATGCATAAAGCCCGTCCCTCCATCCGTATCACGAAGTTGCTTCAGACAAGCACGTATTTCTTCGGAATCATCCGTTGTAAAAGCCTTCATAATGATGCTCATCGGCCAGATATAATTCAATCCCACATGAGGGCCTCCTACCCCTTCACCGGCTTTTCCTTTAAAGAAATAAGGATTATTGCCGCTCCATATCATTTTACGGGTATTCTGATAAATCGCATCTTTAAAAGAACAATAACCCAGATAAGGCGCAGCCAGCAAACTGGGTACATTGGCATCGTCCATACAAAGCGCGTTACCAAAACCGTCGACCTCAAAGGCATAAATACGTCCACAAACCGGATGATTGAAAGTACCATACCTACGGATAGCTGCATCCACTTCATCTGCCAATGTTATACATTCTCCGGAGAAGTCCTTGTTTCCATAAACTTTATCCTCTATCTCAGCCAATTGGCGCAATGACACAACCGCAAACATATTAGCAGGAATCAGAAAACCGTATTGTGTAGCATCATCTGACGGACGGAAAGAAGAAACGATTAAGCCGACCGGCTTTACCGGTGCTCCCCATCCGTTGTTAATCTGCGAATCTGTAGGGCGGTCGCAATCGCGCGTAAAGCTATAAGGTCCTAAGCCTTGTTTCCTCTGTTGCTCTTTAAAGGTCTTGACCACCAGCAGCATAGCTTTATGCCAATTTTCATCGAACACAGACGTGTCTTCCGTGTATTGCCAATAATGATAAGCCAGACGAATGGGATAGCACAAAGAATCTATCTCCCATTTGCGTTCATGCAGTTCCTTAACCATATGTTGTGTATGGTCGGTTTCCCAATAGCTGCCCAACGGCCCGTCGTTGAAGGCATTGGCATACGGGTCTATCAAGATACATTCAGTCTGTCTGTTGACAAGTCCTGCCACCATCAACTGCAAGTCCTTATCTTTCTTCATCAACGGCAGATAGGGCCATACTTGCGCTGAAGAGTCGCGCAGCCACATGGCATCTATATCACCTGTAATGACGAAAGTATCTGGTCTGCCATTCTTCACTCTATATCTGACAGTAGTGTCAAGCGTATTGGGAAAACAGTTCTCGAACATCCAGGCCAGCTTGGCATTGGAGAGCACGCCCTTGATGCGCGCGATCTCGGCCTCGACGGCCTCGGAGCGGAACAGACGCTCGGACTCGGCCGGACGGTTGGTCGGGGCATATTCTTTTACGATCTTCGCTTTGGGCCTGGCCATACGCGTATTGTCCATAATCATAACCGCGGCTTCGGTTTCCGGAGCACTGCTGCGGAGCGCCGAGGCGTGTGCCGAAACCGTACCGGCCATGACGAGGGCCGCAGCAAGGCAAGCCCGGGAGATGTTTTTGTTTTTCATAGTCGTTTACAGAATTACTTTATTAGGGTTTTAAGTTATCAGTACAGGGTTACGGGGCCGCGCAGGCCGAGTTCCTTATTGAGCCGCTGCGCCCATTCCCAGCGGGCGGCCGTCGGAGTGTCGGCGGCACGGGCCTTGGCATAGTTGGTCAGCACCGTGGTGACACGGATCGTCAGGACGTTCGTGCCCTTACGGAGTTTGCCCGCTACGTCGAACGTACGTGCACCGTACCAGCGTATGCCCGCGGGCTCGCCGTTGACGAAAAGTTCGGTGATGCCGTTATGCGTAAGGCCGGCATCGAGCGTATGGTAGGCCGCCGGATCTTCGACATCGACCGTGCGGGTGTATTCGATGGTGCCGGCGAAGCTCTGCAACCAGGGGAACGGCAGGCTGTGCAGATCCACGAGGTCGGTCAGGGAGAATTCCCGGGTACTCTTATCCACCTGGTGCGTGGCCCTGACATCCCAGATGCCGTTGAGGGCAATGGGGTTCGCGCTGCGGGGTGCAGGTGCGGGCAGCATTTGGCCGCCGCGGTCTTTCTCGAAGACGATGAATTTCGCCTCGGCAGGCGTCAGGCACAACTCCAGCGTACCGTTCCGCATGTCGAGCATATGCCGCACGCCCGTCTCGGCATCCCAGACCCAGGCCTGCTTGGCAGCTACCTCGGCGGGAAATTCGAGCCGGGTCTGCATGGAACGTTCGATCGAAGAGTTGACGACGAAATAGATATCCCTGTCGCCCGACTTGTAATAGTTCATCATCATAAAACGGTCGAGGTCGGAGATTTTCGCATAAGGGGTCAGGCCGTATTCCGCCTGCAAGGTGCGGTACCAGCCGAGCATATCCCCCTGCGGGGCATCGACACGGACAAAACGGTCGGGCCAGGTCGTCACGACACGGTCGATGATCGCCTTCACACGGGCATCCTTCGCCGCGGCATCGCGGAAGCCGAGCCCCTTGTGGGGCACCTTCCCGATGGCGATCACACGTCCGCCCGCTGCCACGAAGTCGGCGATGCGCGCAGCGGTCCGGGGTTCGAGGCTCTCGACCTCCATCAGCAACAGGGTCTTGTAGCTGCGCGAACCGAAGCGGAGCCGGCCGCCCGCGACGGACGACTGGCAGATGACCTTCTCGCTGACATAGTCGCAGCCGTTGCCGCTCTGCTGGACGGCCTCCCAGAGGTCGTTGGCATAGGCGGGATAGGTGACGCCAGGATAGGGGTCACGCTGCATGCCGTGGATCGACCAGAGGTCTTCGAGCGGCGGCAGGATGGCGATGTCGGCCTGATAGACGCTGTTCTGCAAAAGGGCGGAGACACGCGCCTTGTAATCCATCCACGGACGCACATAAGGCCACCACGTATTG
>OGRO01002149.1_pt1 | contig 15840 bp, 12 predicted proteins | sample 1553451 | NCBI WGS metagenome assembly OGRO01 (sample SAMEA2580021, study PRJEB22360) | human gut metagenome
GTTCTTTGTCAACCGGAAATTCAAAAAGGTAATTGACAATGCCGAGCTGAAATGGTATTTCTGGTCGGTAGCAGGCTTTACCGGTGTGATAGCCGTAGTGCTCTATTATACCGGTTCAATGGATGCGGAAGAGGCTTTCCGCAAATCATTGTTCCAGGTCATATCGCTACACACCTCCACCGGCTTTGCCACAGACGACTACATGCTGTGGACACCCGTGCTTTGGGGATTGCTAACCATTGTCATGGTAATAGGAGCTTGCGCAGGCAGTACAACCGGCGGACTGAAATGTATCCGGATGGTAATCCTTGCCAAAGTATCGCGCAATGAATTCAAGCATATCCTTCACCCTAATGCCGTACTGCCGGTTCGTGTAAACAAACAGGTGATATCGCCTTCCATCGTCTCTACAGTACTGGCATTCTTCTTTTTATACATCATCATCATCATTGTCAGCATATTAATAATGATGGGGATGGGCATAGGTGCCGAAGAGTCCATCGGTTGCGTTGTATCCAGCATCGGTAATATGGGTCCCGGATTGGGTGACACCGGTCCGGCATATTCATGGAATGCCCTGCCCGATGCGGCCAAATGGTTACTGTCATTCCTCATGTTATTGGGACGTCTGGAATTGTTCACCGTCTTACTTTTGTTCACCCCGGAATTCTGGAAACGGAATTGATTTAGGATAAAAAGTGTAAAAATAGCCTTATTTTGTTATGCGGAGATAGCAAAATGAGAGATACTTGTTATATCTTTGCGCCCTGAAACAGATAGGGAGGTATGAAACAGTGCATAAAATATTGTATGATAGCCATACTCGCGGTTTTATTACACAACGGTGCAATAGAGGCTGCGGATTTTTTGTGCGCTCCGACCGGTTGCAAAGCAGAGAGTTGCATTTTGACGCAGGCGCCTACCGCCCAACAGGTCATTCATAATTATTACAGACATACATCATCCGCCGCTTCTTGCCTGGAACATGTGGAAAGCCAGCAGGTTCCAAACAACAAAAGTTCCCTGTTGCGCACTGACATTATCCGTATGCAGCAACTGCTGCGTGCGCAAAGCTATGACCGTATGCCGAATGTACACTGTCTTACCGTGCCCGGTCCGCATTATTACATAATCGGGTTAAGGAAGATTATCATTTAAAAAAAGGGTAAAGCATTATCACCTTGTCGCCTTATCGCTTTATCCTTGTTTTAGTGCAGTATATCTATATTTTATATATCTAAAATCTTATCGGATTTATGAACTTTACTTTGTTGGTAGCCGTCTTGCTGACGGCAATTGCTTTCGTGGGTATTGTTATCGCGTTATCCAAGGCGATATCCCCCCGTTCGTACAATCCACAGAAGATGGAAGCGTACGAGTGCGGTATTCCTACCCGTGGTAAATCATGGATGCAGTTCCGGGTGGGTTACTATCTATTTGCCATCCTGTTTCTGATGTTCGACGTGGAGACGGTATTTCTGTTTCCATGGGCAGTCATTGCCCGCGACCTGGGAATAGCGGGATTGCTTAGTATCTTATTTTTCTTACTTATCCTGGTATTAGGACTTGCCTACGCATGGCGGAAAGGAGCATTGGAATGGAAAGAATAAAAAAGCCTAAAATAAAGTCTATCCCGTATGAAGAATTTACGGATAATGAAACGTTGGAGAAACTCGTTCGCGAACTTAATGCCGGAGGTGCCAATGTCGCCCTCGGCGTACTGGACGATTTCATCAACTGGGGACGCAGCAATTCGCTGTGGCCGCTTACGTTTGCAACAAGCTGTTGCGGTATCGAGTTCATGGCACTGGGTGCCGCGCGCTATGACATGGCGCGTTTCGGATTTGAAGTAGCCCGTGCCAGTCCGCGCCAGGCAGATATGATTATGGTATGCGGAACTATCACAAATAAGATGGCGCCTGTACTGAAACGCCTATACGACCAGATGCCGGACCCGAAATACGTGGTTGCCGTGGGTGGATGCGCCGTTAGCGGCGGACCGTTCAAGAAATCCTATCATGTAGTGAATGGAGTAGATAAGATTCTGCCGGTGGATGTGTACATCCCGGGATGCCCCCCTCGTCCGGAAGCGTTCTACTACGGCATGATGCAGTTACAGCGCAAAGTGAAGATAGAGAAATTCTTCGGCGGAGTGAACCGAAAGGAACCGAAACCGGATAGTGACGAGTGATGAGCTACAATAACGAAACATAATCAAAATATGGATAATATACGATTTATAAAACCTACGGACTTGCATGCCGAAATGCTCCGCCTGCGCCAAGAGCAGCAAATGGACTTTCTGGAATGCCTGACCGGTATGGACTGGGGAGAAACAACCGATAAGGATACGCCGGATACACCGCGTGGTTTAGGAGTGGTTTATCATCTGGAATCCACCACTACCGGAGAACGTTTAGTCGTACGTACCGCTACCTTGGACCGCGAGAATGCCGAATTACCCAGTGTCAGTGACATCTGGAAAGCAGCAGATTTCCTGGAGCGTGAAGTATACGATTTCTACGGAATCGTCTTCATTGGACATCCCGACATGCGCCGCCTCTACCTGCGTAACGACTGGGTAGGATACCCTATGCGTAAGGACAATGATCCGGAAAAGGACAATCCGCTACGTATGGACAATGAAGAAACCATTGATACCACTACCGAACTGGCACTTAACCCGGATGGTACAATAAAGAATAAAGAACTGGTACTCTTCGGAGACGAAGAATATGTTGTGAACATCGGTCCGCAACACCCTGCCACGCACGGTGTAATGCGTTTCCGTGTATCACTGGAAGGTGAAACCATCGAGAAGATAGATGCCAACTGCGGCTACATCCACCGGGGCATCGAGAAGATGTGCGAAAGCCTCACCTACCCGCAGACATTGGCACTGACTGACCGTCTGGATTATCTGGGCGCACATCAGAACCGCCACGCCCTTTGTGCATGCATCGAGCAGGCTATGGGCATTGAAGTAAGCGACCGTGTGAAGTATATCCGTACCATCATGGACGAATTGCAGCGCATAGACTCTCACTTGCTGTTCTACTCTTGTCTCGCAATGGACCTTGGTGCTTTGACCGCGTTCTTCTATGGTTTCCGCGACCGCGAGAAGATACTCGACATCTTCGAGGAAACTTGCGGCGGACGCCTTATTATGAACTACAACACTATCGGTGGTGTGCAGGCCGATCTGCATCCCAACTTCCAGAAACGAGTGAAAGAGTTTATCCCCTACCTGCGTGGCATCATCCACGAATATCATGAGGTGTTCACCGGCAATATCATCGCCCAGCAACGTCTGAAAGGCGTAGGAGTACTGAGCCGTGAAGATGCCATCGCTTTCGGAGCTACAGGTGGTACAGGACGTGCCAGCGGCTGGGCTTGCGATGTCCGTAAACGCCATCCCTACGGAGTATACGACAAAGTGGACTTCAAAGAAATCGTTTATACCGAAGGCGACTCCTGGGCACGCTACATGGTTCGTATGGACGAAATCATGGAAAGTATGAATATCCTTGAACAACTCATTGATAACATCCCCGAAGGCCCATATCAGGAAAAGATGAAACCCATCATCCGTGTACCCGAAGGACAGTATTATACTGCCGTAGAAGGTAGCCGTGGTGAGTTCGGCGTCTTCCTGGAAAGCCATGGCGACAAGACTCCGTACCGTCTGCATTTCCGTTCCACGGGATTACCGCTGGTAAGCACCGTAGATACCATTTGCCGCGGAGCAAAGATTGCCGACCTGATTGCAATCGGGGGAACGCTGGATTACGTAGTGCCAGATATTGATAGGTAAAGGAAGGTACAATTTACAATGTACAATGTACAATTTAGCTGCGCATGAGTAGTCGGTTGATGCATTGCCATTGTAAAGTGCCTCGTAAATTGTAAATTGTAAATTGTAAATTACAAGATGTTTGACTTTAGTATAGTAACCAACTGGATACACCAGACGCTAACTTCCCTGATGCCGGAAGGTCTGGCGATATTCCTCGAATGTGTAGTGATAGGCGTGTGCATCATTCTGATGTATGCCGTACTCGCCATCATTCTGATTTACATGGAGCGCAAGATATGTGCTTTCTTCCAGTGTCGTCTCGGTCCGAACCGTGTAGGTAAATGGGGTAGTATTCAGGTCATCTGCGACGTGTTGAAGATGCTGACCAAAGAAATCTTCACTCCGAAAGCTGCCGACCGCTTCCTCTACAACCTGGCACCGTTCATGGTGATCATAGCTTCATTTCTGACATTTGCCTGCCTCCCTATTAATAAAGGTATGGAAGTGCTGAATTTCAATGTAGGTGTATTCTTCCTGCTGGCAGCATCCAGTATAGGTGTATTAGGTATTCTGCTGGCCGGTTGGGGATCCAACAACAAATTTTCATTGATCGGAGCCATGCGAAGCGGAGCACAGATTATCTCGTACGAGTTGTCTGTAGGACTGAGTATATTAACTATGGTAGTGCTGATGGGTACGATGCAGTTCTCTGAAATTGTAGAAGGACAGGCTGACGGATGGTTCATCTTCAAAGGACACATTCCGGCAGTGATCGCTTTCGTTATCTACCTGATAGCCGGAAATGCAGAGTGTAACCGTGGGCCGTTCGACTTGCCGGAAGCAGAAAGCGAACTGACGGCAGGATACCACACCGAATATAGCGGTATGCACTTCGGTTTCTTCTATCTGGCCGAATATCTGAACCTGTTTATTGTAGCCAGCGTGGCTGCCACCATCTTCTTGGGCGGCTGGATGCCGCTTCATATTGTAGGACTGGATGGCTTCAACGCCATAATGGATTATATTCCGGGCTTCATCTGGTTCTTCGGCAAGGCATTCTTCGTAGTATTCCTGCTGATGTGGATTAAATGGACATTCCCCCGCTTGCGTATCGACCAGATCCTGGCATTGGAATGGAAGTATCTGGTACCTATCTCGATGGTAAACCTCATTCTGATGGTACTGATTGTTGTATTTAAACTGCACTTTTAGATTATGAAAACATACAGTTATTTTGGCGGACTGATGCACGGCATCGGTTCTTTGCTGACGGGTATGAAAACTACCATGACCGTCTTCTGCCGCCGGAAAGTGACAGAGCAATACCCGGAGAATCGTGCGACACTGGAGATGTTCGACCGTTTCCGCGGGACGCTGACCATGCCGCACAATGACCGGAATGAACACCATTGTATAGCGTGCGGGCTGTGCCAGATAGCATGTCCCAACGATACCATCAAGGTAACAAGTGAAATGATAGAGACTGAGGACGGCAAAAAAAAGAAGATATTGGCAAAGTATGAATACGACCTCGGTTCGTGCATGTTCTGCCAACTTTGTGTCACAGCTTGTCCGCACGATGCGATTACGTTTGCTACAGACTTTGAGCATGCGGTGTTCGACCGTACAAAGCTGGTGAAGACGTTGAACCATCCGGGCAGTCACGTAGAAGAGAAAAAGAAACCCGCTGCTCCCCAAAGTGAAGCAACAAAGTAATTTGTAATTAAGTAATTTGTAATTAAGTAATTTGTAATTCAAGAATATGGAAATAACCCTTGAAACCGTAGTATTCTACTTTCTGGCAGTGTTCATCAGCGTATGTTCCATTCTCACTGTGACTACACGCCACATGGTACGCTCGGCAACGTATCTGCTGTTCACGCTTTTCGGCACGGCAGGCATCTACTTCCTGCTGGGCTACACATTTCTAGGCTCGGTACAAATCATGGTTTATGCCGGCGGTATTGTCGTACTCTACGTCTTCTCCATCCTGCTGACCAGTGGCGAAGGAGACCGTACTACCAAGTTAAAACGTAGCAAACTGTTGGCTGGTCTAGGTGCAACCGTAGGTGGTGCCATCATCGTAGTATTCATTACGTTGAAACATAAATTCCTCGTTACTACCGATCTTGTACCGCTGGAAATCAACATCAAGACTATCGGACACTCTATGCTGAGTAGTGACAAATTCGGTTATCTGCTTCCCTTCGAGGCAGTCAGCATCCTGTTGCTGGCGTGTATCGTAGGTGGGTTGGTGATTGCACGTAAACGCTAAATACAATTGATTATGATTCACATGGAATATTATCTGATAGTTTCGGCTATCATGTTTTTCGCCGGTATCTACCCCCGCCGCAACACACTGGCGATACTTATCAGCATCGAGTTGATACTGAATGCTACGGATATCAACTTCGCAGTGTTCAACCGTTTCCTTTTCCCTGACGGAATGGAAGGGTATTTCTTTGCCCTGTTCTCCATTGCCATCTCGGCCGCCGAAACGGCAGTAGCTATCGCGATTATGATCAACATCTACCGCAATATACGAAGTATCCAGGTTAATAAGCTGGACGAATTGAAATGGTAGAATCAGTACAGTATCAATAATAGAATAAAAAAGAAAAGAATATGGAATATACAATCTTCATTCTCCTGCTTCCCCTCCTCTCCTTCCTTGTATTGGGGATTGGCGGCAAATGGATGACGCACCGGACGGCGGGCATCATCGGTACCACGGTATTGGCTGTGTTAGCCGTATTGAGCTACGCCACTGCCTGGCAGTATTTCTCCGCTCCGCGTCTGGCGGACGGCACTTTCGCCACACTTATGCCTTATAATGTGACGTGGTTGCCTTTCACTTCAACGCTGAGCATTGACCTGGGTATCCTGCTTGACCCCATTTCTGTGATGATGCTTATCGTCATCTCCACCGTATCGTTGATGGTACATGTCTACTCTTTCGGCTACATGAAGGGTGAGCGCGGATTCCAACGCTATTATGCATTCCTCAGCCTCTTTACCATGTCCATGTTGGGTCTGGTGGTGGCTACCAATATCTTCCAGATGTATCTGTTCTGGGAATTGGTGGGTGTTTCGTCTTACTTGCTCATCGGTTTCTACTATACGAAACCGTCTGCTGTTGCTGCAAGCAAGAAAGCGTTCATCGTTACCCGTTTTGCCGACCTGGGTTTCCTGATCGGTATCCTTATTTACGGTTATTATGCCGGAACTTACACCTTCCATCCCAGTGAAATGGCATTGCTGAAAGGTGGTGCGGCAATGATACCTCTGGCCTTGGGACTGATGTTCATCGGTGGTGCCGGAAAGAGTGCCATGTTCCCATTACACATCTGGCTGCCGGATGCAATGGAAGGCCCGACACCCGTCAGCGCATTGATCCATGCAGCGACTATGGTGGTAGCCGGAGTTTACCTTGTGGCCCGAATGTTCCCGCTGTTCATCGGTTATGCACCCGACGTGCTGCATCTGGTAGCTTACGTTGGAGCGTTCACTGCATTCTATGCTGCTTCGGTAGCTTGTGTGCAAAGTGACATCAAGCGTGTGCTGGCATTCTCTACTATCTCACAGATCGGCTTTATGATGGTGGCACTGGGAGTTTGTACTTCTGCTGATCCGCATCATGGCGGTCTGGGCTATATGGCCGGTATGTTCCACCTGTTCACGCACGCTATGTTCAAGGCATTACTCTTCCTCGGCGCAGGTAGCATTATCCATGCGGTACACAGCAATGAAATGTCCGCTATGGGTGGACTGCGCAAGTACATGCCTGTGACGCATATTACGTTCCTGATTGCTTGTCTTGCCATTGCAGGTATTCCTCCATTCTCCGGTTTCTTCTCTAAAGATGAAATACTGACAGCATGCTTCCAGTTCAGTCCTGTAATGGGCTGGATTATGACAGTGATTGCTGCAATGACGGCATTTTATATGTTCCGCCTCTATTACGGCATCTTCTGGGGCAAAGAGAATAAAGAGCTTCATGCTGAACATACTCCCCACGAAAGTCCGTTAACTATGACTTTTCCGCTGATGTTTCTTGCTGTTGTTACTATCGGAGCCGGTTTCATCCCCTTCGGTAAGTTCATCTCTTCCAACGGTACGGCTTACGAGATTCATCTCGACTGGGCGGTGGCAGGTACCAGCATTGCTATAGCTGTCATCTCCATCGCAATTGCCACAGCCATGTACGCACGGGCAAAGCAACCCATTGCCAATGCCCTTGCCCGTCGTTTCCGCGGATTATGGACAGCTGCCTATCATCGCTTCTATATCGATGAAGTGTACCAGTTCGTAACTCATAAAATAATCTTTGGTTGCATCTCCCGCCCCATCGCTTGGTTCGACCGCCACGTAGTAGATGGTTTCTTCGACTTCCTTGCTTGGAGCGCCAATGCCACCAGTGATGAAATACGCGGTCTGCAAAGCGGACAAATTCAACAGTACACTTACGTATTCCTGTTGGGTACGCTGGCATTGATATTGTTATTGCTGCTATAGTAGAGAAATGTTAATCGTAATTTGTAATTCGTAATTTGTAATTATAAAAATGAACATATTAAGTATTTTTGTTCTCATCCCCCTGTTGATGTTACTTGGTCTCTGGCTGAGTCGCAACATCAAGCAGATACGCATGGTGATGGTGACAGGTGCATCGGCATTAGTGTTGGCCGCCGTAGGCCTAACCATTGCTTATCTGCAAGCGCGTGCCGCCGGAGACACAGCCGAAATGCTCTTCCGCGCGGATGTACCCTGGTATCCGGCACTCAACATACACTACTCCGTGGGAGTAGACGGCATTTCAGTAGCCATGCTGCTGCTCTCTGCCATCATAGTCTTCACCGGTACTTTCGCCTCCTGGCGTCTGCAACCGTTGACGAAAGAATATTTCCTTTGGTTCACCCTGCTCTCTCTGGGTGTGTTCGGCTTCTTCATTTCTACGGACCTGTTCACCATGTTCATGTTCTATGAAGTAGCACTGATTCCGATGTACCTGCTTATCGGTGTATGGGGATCAGGACGTAAGGAATACTCTGCCATGAAACTGACACTGATGTTGATGGGTGGTTCCGCATTCCTGCTTATTGGTATTCTGGGTATCTATTTCGGTTCCGGTGCCACCAGTATGAACCTGCTGGAAATTGCCCAATTGCATAATATTCCTATCGAACAGCAACGCATTTGGTTCCCGCTTACCTTCCTCGGTTTCGGTGTACTCGGTGCATTGTTCCCGTTCCACACATGGAGCCCCGACGGTCACGCTTCGGCGCCTACTGCCGTAAGTATGCTCCATGCAGGTGTACTGATGAAACTTGGTGGTTACGGTTGTTTCCGTATCGCCATGTATCTGATGCCTGAAGCTGCTCAGGAACTCGGCTGGATATTCCTGATATTGACAGGTATCTCCGTTGTCTACGGTGCCTTCTCGGCTTGTGTACAGACAGACTTGAAGTATATTAACGCCTACTCTTCCGTATCTCACTGCGGCCTCGTGCTCTTCGCCATCCTGATGATGAACCAAACGGCTTGTACCGGTGCTGTCCTGCAAATGCTCAGCCACGGATTAATGACTGCCCTGTTCTTTGCCCTCATCGGTATGATCTACGGTCGTACCCACACACGCGACGTACGTGAGCTTTCGGGATTGATGAAAATCATGCCGTTCCTTGCTGTCTGTTATGTCATTGCCGGACTTGCCAATCTCGGACTTCCAGGACTCAGCGGTTTCGTTGCCGAGATGACAATCTTCAACGGTGCTTTCCAGCATGCAGATGTTTTCCACCGCACGTGGACTATCATTGCCTGTACCAGTATCGTGATTACCGCAGTCTACATCCTCCGACTGGTTGGCAAGATACTGTATGGAACTTGCACCAACAAGCACCATCTGGCGCTGACTGATGCTACCTGGGATGAACGCACTGCCGTTATTATTCTCATTGTCTGCGTTGCAGGCCTCGGTCTTGCTCCGTTGTGGATCAGCAATATGATTGGAGACAGCGTGTTGCCCCTGGTGAGTATATTTCAATAATGGTATGCTAATAACTTATAACTAATAACTTATCATTCAATAGATATGGACTATTCCCAATTCCTTATTCTCAAAGAAGAGCTTTCGCTGATAGCTGTCATCGTGATCCTCTTCGTGGCCGACCTCTTCATGAGCCCCGATGCTCACAAGAAGGACGGTAATCCACGACTCAACACCATGTTGCCCGTCGTGCTGCTCACGATACACACGCTGATTACCATCATACCCGGTCCGGCTGCCGATGCTTTCGGTGGTATGTACCATAACGCCCCGATACAAAGCATCGTGAAGTCCATCCTCAGCGTCGGTACGCTGATTGTTTTCCTGATGGCACATGAGTGGCTGAAACGACCGGACACTGTAATCAAGCAAGGCGAATTTTATATGCTGACGCTCTCTACCCTACTGGGTATGTACTTCATGATTTCCGCAGGACACTTCCTGATGTTCTTCATCGGACTGGAAACAGCAAGTATCCCGATGGCTGCATTGGTTGCTTTCGACAAGTACCGCCACCACTCCGCCGAAGCCGGTGCCAAGTACATCCTCACCGCACTTTTCTCCAGCGGACTGCTGCTTTATGGCATCTCGCTTATTTACGGAACAGTAGGTACTCTCTATTTCGATGATATCCCGGCTCACCTGGACGGCAGTGCCCTGCAAATAATGGCATTTGTCTTTTTCTTCTCCGGCATGGGATTCAAGCTTTCCCTTGTTCCTTTCCACCTCTGGACGGCAGACGTGTACGAAGGTGCCCCGAGTGTAGTAACTGCTTATTTAAGTGTTATTTCTAAAGGATCGGCAGCTTTTGTATTGATGACTATCCTTATCAAGACATTCGCTCCGATGGTGGATCAATGGCAGGAAATTCTTTATTGGGTTATCATAGCTTCTATCACCCTTGCCAACCTTTTCGCCCTGCGTCAGGAAAACCTGAAACGCCTGATGGCATTTTCCAGTATCTCGCAGGCAGGCTACATCATGTTGGGTGTGATTGCCGGAACGCAACAGGGTATGGCATCATTGGTGTATTATGTACTTATTTACATGTTCGCCAACCTCTCTGTATTTGCAGTGATTACGATTATCGCCCTTCGTGCCCAGCGTTTCACGCTCGAAGAATATAACGGATTATACAGTACCAATCCGAAACTGGCATTCCTCATGACGCTTGCTTTGTTTTCATTGGCAGGTATTCCTCCGTTCGCAGGCTTCTTCTCGAAGTTCTTTATCTTCGCAGCAGCTTTCCAGGGCGGTTTCCATCTGCTGGTGTTCATCGCATTGGTGAATACGATTATTTCACTCTATTACTATCTGAAGATTGTGAAGTCCATGTATATCAACAAGAGTGATGAGCCTATCGCCACTTTCCGTAGCGATAACTACACGCGTGCCAGCCTTGTCATCTGTACGCTCGGTATTATTGTATTGAGCCTTGCGAGCGTGGTTTATCAGTCCATCGACAAGTTCTCGTTCGGACTGAATTAGTTACGAGCTACAAAAGCTACGAGCTACAAGTTACGAGTGGTTGCGCTATTACACCGCAAAGCACTTGTAACTCGTAGCTCGTAACTCTTATACCACCGGCAGAATAAACCAGAACGTCGATCCTTTACCCAATTCACTATCTACACCGATAGTGCCTCCCAGTTGCTCTATGATACTCTTACTGATAGAAAGTCCCAGGCCGGTGCCCTGAACAAATGAGTTCAACTTTATAAAGCGGTCGAATATCTTCTCACAGGCTTCCGGGGCAATACCGATACCTGTATCCGATACATATATTCGTAAATGCTTTGCATCCGGTTGGTCATATCCGATACGGATATAGCCGGTTGTAGTGAACTTAATCGCATTATTAACAAAATTAGCAACCACCTGGTGCAAACGATTAGGATCACTCACAATGACGCATGACGGTAAAGTCGGTTCGAATAAAAGCTCAACACCCGGCTTCACACGCAGTTTCATGGAGCGCTGAACATCTCCACACAGAGTATTCACATCCAGATCCCTTATTTTAAAGTCGAAAGTTCCCGCCTCAATCTTCGATAAATCCAGAATATCAGAAATCAGTTGCAGCAAAAGTTCATTATTCTCTTCCACCATCTTTGAGTATTCCCGCTTTTCTCCCTGATCTTCCGTCTCCACCAGCAAACTTGAAAAACCTACAATAGCATTCAACGGTGTACGTATCTCATGACTCATATTCGCCAGGAAAGCACTCTTCAAGCGGTCTGCCTCTTCAGCTTTCTCTTTGGCTTCAATCAGTTTTTGTTCTGTTTCCTTCAATTCAGTGATATCGTAGTTAACACCGATCAATTCAATCAGCCCATTCTCAGGATCATAGCGGTTGAGCACTACATTCATACGTACCCAGTTCCACTGGTCCAATGTTCCGGATTTGAGCACGCGCATTTCACTTTTGAAACTCGTAGCTTCCCCCCGTTTGGCCTTCTCAAAGAAAGCCAATACACGTACCCTGTCTTGCGGGTGCATTTTATTATAAATTCCTACCACTTCAACCAATGGCGTATCTTCATCTTCCCCCATATTCTTATACCATTGCTTGATGGCATATCCATTACGGGTAAGCAGGTTCAGTTTGGCATAACCTACTTTGGCATATTCAGAAATCAACAGGAAGAAGTTTTCAAAATCACGTATCCGGTTAATGGAACTGATACGTTCCGTATTGTCTATATTGATAAGTACAAAACCATTGTTATCGCCCTGCTTATCGTATATCTTACTTATTTTCGTATAAAGTTCTATTCCACCTCTTTTCTCCGATTCATAATAATCGCTCACATTGGAGAATTCATAGTCCTGCGAAAAGTCAAGTTCATCTTCCACTTTCACCCTTTCACGGATATCAGACGGCACATTCGGATTCTCATAGAAGTTCACTCCAATCGTACTTGATTTGTCCTTAACCCCAAATATCTCCATATCTTTATTATTAAGATCTATCAGTATCCCATCCTTATTATAAATCTCCACACCGACAGGAATATTGGAAAAGAGATTTCGCAATAGTTTCTCGCTGTGATCCAAAGCCATATACGTACGACGCATCTCAGTGACATCCATATAGAGACAAACCAATTCATCCGGTTCGGGAGAATAAATAATACAATGACAAGTCCTCTTTGACTCTTCAAAATATTCATCCAGTTCCCTGTACAGACCATGCTTATGTATATCTGCAAGAATCCTAAGCTTGGTTGACAGTTTGTCTGAAGAATAGATTTCTGAAGCAAAACGCCCTTTATATCTCTCTAAAGGCGAACCGCACAAATCGGCACTGAACTGATTAGCATCTGTGATAAGATAGTCATAAGGTTCACCTTCTTCATCGCAAAGAATGGAAAGGCGTACATAGCCCATAGGCATATACTTATAGAGATTACTCAGGAAATTACGTTCACGGTCGGCCTCATCTCTGGCAAGACGCAAGCTGATACAAATATTAATGATATCGGCTAAAGAGGAGAACCATTGATAGTCTTCATTCGTCCATTTATAGTACCTATCTACCAAGTCAATACCGATATATCCCCACACCCGTTCGGTATTCCGGAGCGGAACCACCATAAGTGACTTTATATTCTGCATAGCAAGTATCTCAGACTCCTGACGTGCCACCCGTGGCAAATCCGATAAAGTATTCAATAAGATGGGTTTGCCTGCCAACATTTGTTTAAGCCACCACTCCATGCCATTAGTAGGAATTTGTTGCAGCATGTCTATTTCCGGACTAACTCCTTCAGCCACTACCTCGTAGGTACAAGTTTGTGTGCGATATTCAGCATCGTATTCCACTATATAGACACGTCCGCCATGAAAGAGTTCGAGGACATCTTTCAATACTCCCGAAATCACTTCACTCAGGCTTTTATCTTTCAGAAAATTACGTAAGGACTGGGACACTGAATGCTGTCGGAACAGCAATTCATTAAACTGTTTCAGAATATCACCGGATTGTGCGTCTGCAGGGGTATTGACCAGTTGAAGGATACCAAATGCTTTTGGATGCCCATCTTCTGTCAGCCACTTTTCGCCCAGACGGGAACAAACCCACACAATGCCTTGTGAAGAGTAAATAGGAAAAGTTTGCTCATATACCTCGATTTCTTCTATCGAAAGGAATTCACGTGTGATACGGCAACGGTAATCTTCACGAATCAGTTGGCCGAACTGGCGAAAAGTCAGAGTGTCTCCCTCCAAGCCTAACAAATTACAAACATATTCGGAACAAAGATATTCCCCCGTAGCGAAATCTGCTTCCCACCAGCCTATTTGTCCAACAGATGAAAGGAGCTGAAAACGTTTTGCCTCATGTGATCGGTTGCCACTCATACGATTGTGCTTTTAATATTCGTAAATAGTGCAAAGATAATGCTTACTTATTAATTTCCACTCTATTCATATCAACAAAAAAAAGAAAGTTTGGGTTCGTTAATGTAGTAAGTCAGAAGAGTTTATCAACCGTTTTTTTCAACAATTCAGTTTGTCACTTAATTGTAACCTAATTGAGAATCAATTGTATGACATGTGTATTACGGTTGTAATTCCGTTGCCGCATCTTTGCACCGGAAACAAGAAATGATAAAAGATGAGCATGAAACTGGATTTAGGAAAAGTATTTTTCTTCATTTTATTATTGGTGCTTTCCACCATGACCGCCATGGCTGGAAACATCAAAGGAACCGTCCTCGACAAGCAGACGAAAGAGCCACTGACCGGAGCTACCATACAGATAACCGGGACAGCGCTGGGTGTGGTAGCCGATATTGACGGCAATTATACACTGAATGTAAATGACGGTACATATACCATAACCGTGAGATATATAGGATACAAAGACATCCTGCTCAACAGCATAAAAGTCAAGGCCGAAACTTTGCTGAACTTTGAGATGGAAAGTGATGCACAAGCATTAGGCGAAGTCTCCGTAGTGGCCAAAAAGAAGTTGGAAGGTGAACGAGCCCTGCAGATGGAACGGCAGAAAGCCACCCTTGCAATCGAAAATCTCGGTGCCAAAGAAATGAGCATCAAAGGAATCAGCAATGTGGAAGAAGGTGTAAAAAAGATAACCGGTATCTCCATCGCCAGTGCCGGACAGTTGATTGTGCGCGGTCTGGGCGACCGGTACAGCACCACCACTCTGAACGGACTTCCCATCGCCTCTCCTAATCCGGACAATAAACTGATCCCTCTGGATATCTTCCCTGCATCTACCGTACAGAATATTACCGTGAGCAAAGTATATGATGCCAGTGCATTCGCCGACTACTCGGGAGCACACATCGACATCAGTACCAAAGAGAATGTAGGCAGTGATTTTCTGTCCATCAGCTTCAATGCAGGTGGCAAGTTCAATACGCTAGGCAAAGATTTCTACCGGATGGACCGCGACGGCTCTCTGTTCAAGACTCCTTCTCTGGATCAGAAACTGATAGACATGTCATTAACAGACTTTGAAGAGTATGCACGCCACAACCGCCTCTTTAACACCAGTTTTCAGGTTAGTAAAAAGACCGCCCTACCCGAATTCGGCGGAAATATCGGATTCGGCAAACGTTTCACCCTGGGTGGAAATGAAGTCAGCGTTCTGGGCTCTATAGGAGTAAGCAACGACCTGCAAACCATGGACAATGCCTCCATACGTACCTTAGAAGCTACAGGAAATACCCTGAATGAATTTAACTACGACAGCTACAGCAACGAGTTAAAGATTGCCGCACTGGGTAATCTCGGCTACAGTTTCCGCACTTCCGATCACATCGGATATACCTTCTTCTACGCCCGCAATGCCATCGACACTTATATGAGGCGCGAAGGTGTGGACTATGAAGACCACCATCTGATAGGCAGCAACAACGTGACACACATCTACAGTCTGCAAAACCATCAAGTAAATGGCAAGCACTACTTCGGCAAACAGTGGGACCTCAACTGGAGCGGCTCGTACAGCAAGACCTCCAGCGAC
>OGRO01002150.1_pt1 | contig 15839 bp, 15 predicted proteins | sample 1553451 | NCBI WGS metagenome assembly OGRO01 (sample SAMEA2580021, study PRJEB22360) | human gut metagenome
TCGTTGATGTATGATACTTCCCCGCCTGTCTTTTCCAACAGGAATAAATACTCATTAATCTGATAGTATTCTCCCTTTTTCAATTGTTTGATGATCTTTTTCTCTTCTCTTTGATCTTTTGTTAATAATTCCATAAATTGCCCCCTGCACTTTCTATCACTTACAAGCTCTTTGATATGCTTGATGATAAAGTCTTTTTTGAGAATCTTGAGACTCTTGTTCTCTTCGATTTTCTAAATAATATTGGTAATATTGATCTGCTTCTTCAAAAGAAATGATTCCATCGAAAGCATCTATATAGTAATAATATTTACTTGGATCACACTTTTTTAATAATTCTAAATAGAATGTTGGGTTTTCTTTTACTTCTTTCAAATCTTTGACTGCACTTGGTGTTACATTGATTCTTGTTAAACTTAAATTCACAAGCCATAATTGATCGCGATCTCTTCGATATTGATGTGTATCAAACAATGTTGGTTGGAAATAAACTGCTTGATCCACATAGTAATCAACACGAAATGGATCTTCCTTTTGATATTGATAATATAATGAACTTCCTAATTGTTTTAAAAATTGATCATGTTCCATTCCAACTGTAGAATCTATTTCACGAACAACATCTTCTTCTTTTAAATAATGATGTTGAATCAAAATAGGAATCACATCAGACATCTTCATAGAATATTTTTCTAAGAAAGAAAATGCCTTCTTTGGATCTAATGTTAATAAAGCATCAAATAAGATCTTACGATCCGCTTTTGGATGCTTCCCAAGTTGAAATAAAGAATCACATGCTTTCCATGTTATTAGTGTATCTGTAATTCTTAAAACATTGGCCTGATCATACAATTCAGCAAATCTCACAAGACTTACTGGATCTTTCAACTGATAAAGACGATGTTCTATTTTCACAAAATCCATTTGTTCTTTTTCACTTTGTAAATTTCCGTATATTCCAAGTTTTACATATTCATTTAATTGTTTTCCAGTCCCATATTGTAATATATGTTCTTCTATTTTTTTTAAATCTACAAAGTCTTTGACACGACGATAAGAAAAAAGCGCTTGTAATAAAATATCAACATCTGTCATAGACTCTAAATAATTTTTTATTTTAGATTTTGATTTTGTTCCAAACCATCCACGTTCAATGACTGCGTTTAAAATTCGATATAATTTCTTTTCTAATAAAACATCCATCATCATTATTGAATACTTTTCATTCTGATCTTTTTCTCTCATTTTACAGATAAAATATAAAATATTATTTTTATATTGATCACACACTTGTCGCATCACTTCTTGTCTCTTTTCTTCTGGTATCTGATTCCATTCTTGTACAATATAAGTGACACATGCCTCCCCACTTGATAAAGTCTTTCCCCTTTTTAAAATCTCTTCACCTGTAAGATACTTCAAACAATATACCACCCTTCAACCCTTATCCTATCATACTTATGGAAGAATTACAATTATTTTCCTAATAAATCACATATTTTCTAACTCTTTTTCTTCTGTATTTGCTTTTTCCATAATGTTAACCATTCCAAAAGTACGATTAAAAAAAAAGAGTATCTCTACTCTTTATAATCGCAAGCACTACACTTTATTTCTTTTTTCTTTGTCTCTACTAACATTGCCCCACATTCAGGACACTTTCTTCCTGTAGGTAAATCCCAATAAGCAGTCTTACACTTTGGAAAATGATTACATCCATAAAATAACTTTCCCTTACGACTCTTCTTTTCAATGATCGATCCATCACAATTTGGACAATCACAGATAACAACTTCTTCTTTCTTTTCCTGTTTAATATACTTACAATTTGGATAATTACTACAAGCTGTAAAACTTCCATAACGTCCCTTACGAATCACCAAATCACTTCCACACTCAGGACATTTCTCTCCCGTCTTTTCTGGTTCTTTTTTCTTTACTGTTTCAAAAGCTTCTTTTAAAGATGGTTCAAACTCTTTATAAAACTTCTCTAACGTCTCATACCATACTTTCTTTCCATCTGCAATCTTATCTAAATCCTCTTCCATATTTGCAGTATACTTCACATTGATTAAGTGAGAAAAACACTGTTGTAACTTATCCGTCACTTCAATTCCAATTTCTGTTGGTACAAACTTCTTTTCCTGCATCACAACATATCCTCTTGTCTTAATATTATCGAGAATTGTCGCATAAGTACTTGGTCGACCAATTCCTAACTCTTCCATCTCTTTAATCAATTTCGCTTCTGTATAACGTGGTTTTGGTTTTGTAAAGTGTTGTTCTTTTACAATCTCTTTCGAAGGAAGAAATTCCTTTTCTTTTAATGGTGGTAACTGTGTCTCTTTCGTATCTTCATATTCTTGATAAATATGTAAATACCCATCAAATAAAATTGTTTGTCCAGTCGCTTTAAATTGATAATTCTCATCATTGAAAATAACCGTTGTATTTTCTGTCTTCGCATCTTTCATAAGAGATGCTAAAGCACGATAATAAATCATACGATATAATTTGTATTCATCATTCGTCAAATACTGTTTTACACTCTCTGGAGTGCGATTCACACTCGTCGGACGAATCGCTTCATGCGCATCTTGAACATTTTCTTTCTTCTTCGTCTGTTTGACACTACCAATATATTCTTCCCCATAAGTACTTTTCATATATCCATAAGCACTCTTAATAAACTCATCACTCAAACGAATTGAATCCGTACGCATATAACTAATCAAACCAACCGTCTCTGTCCCAAGATCAATTCCCTCATAAAGTTTTTGTGCAAGACTCATCGTCTTTTTCGCAGTAAACCCTAATTTATTAGAAGCATCTTGTTGTAACGTACTAGTAATAAATGGTGGTCTTGACTTCTTATTTTTTTTCTTCTTTTCAATCGACTCAATTTCAAAGTCAGGTTTTAACGTACTTAAAATACGATCTGCTTCTTCTTCATTCTTTACTTCAATCTCTTTATGATCAAAAGCAAATAAATCCGCTTCTAAGTCTTCAAACTTGGCTGTAATAGTCCAATACTCTTCTTTTTGAAAGTTCTCGATCTCTCTTTCACGATCGACAATTAATTTTAAAGCAACACTCTGTACTCTACCAGCAGAAGTTCCATCTGTCTTAGACTGAATAAACTTAGATAAACGAAACCCAATAATACGATCTAAAATTCTTCTCGTTTCCTGACTATTGACTAAATCTTGATCAATCTTACGAGGATGTTTTAACGCTTCTAACACCGCTGGTTTTGTAATCTCATTGAATACAATTCGATCATAGTGATTCTGATCCAATCCAAGTACATCATATAAATGCCAACTAATCGCTTCCCCTTCACGGTCCGGGTCGGTTGCTAGATAAACAAAATTCGCATCTTTACAATCTTTCTTTAACTCATCAATCACTTTTTTCTTTCCCTTAATTGTCGTATAAGTAGGGTGAAAATGATTCTCAATATCCACTCCTAACCCATACTTTCCACTCGTTGCCAGATCACGAACATGTCCCTTACTAGAAACAACTTTATAATCATTTCCTAAATATTTCTCAATTGTTTTTGACTTACTTGGAGACTCCACAATCACTAAATTTTTTTTCTGCATCTAATCACCTTTTCTAAATCAAAGTTATATCAAATACCAGAATATTTGTCAACTTCTCTATTCTTATTATATTTCTATTTTTTCAAGATTCCTTTTAGAATAACAAATTTATTTTCGAACATACTAAAAAAGAGGTGAATTTATGGCAAAACAAAAAATTCGTTGCGATGTCCACGACTGTCATTATTGTAATCGTGAAGAAAATGAATGCAAGAAAGAAGAAATTAAAGTATGCCATTGCAACGAGGAAAAAGAAAAAGAAGCAACAATGTGTAATGACTATAAGAAAAGAGAAGCAAATCAGTAACTTGCTTCTTTTTCTATTCTTTATTGAAGAAACGGATTATATTTTCGTTCTTGCTTTAACGTCGTCATTGGTCCATGTCCTGGATAGAGAATCGTATCTTGTGGAAATTTTTTAATCAATTCCAAACTTTTTCTCATATCACTTTCACTACCACCCTCTAAATCCATTCTACCAATACTATTTTGAAAGAGAAAATCTCCGACAAACATACAATCGTACTCTTTAAAATAATATGTCACAGAATCTTTCGAATGGCCTTTCGTAAATACTACTTCAAAAGTAAATGGTCCCATTTGATACTGTTTTTCTTCTAGATTCTCATACTCAAACACTTTCGCATTCGTATCTTTTTTTACTTGTTCTAGTGCTCCTACATGGTCAAAATGATGATGTGTAATGAGAATTCCTAATACTTTTTTTCCTTGATAAGCACTTTGAATCTTAGGAAAATCATCCCCTGGATCAATCACAAGAGCCTGTCCATCTTTCATCAACACATAACAATTTTCCCCTAACATTCCTGTTTCAATCATATTAATATTCATCTTTGAAAAGGATTTCTAGAAAATGGATTTCGTTTTAACGCATCCAAATTTTCTTGACGTCTTTTCAATTCTTCTTGATGTGTTGGAATGTTAGGTTTTACATTTGGTTGTTCTGGTTTCTTCATCCGTTCTAAACTCTGATGATATGTTTTCAGTGCTCTTTCCTCACGAATCTCTTTCGGATCTCTTCTTCCCATATAATCTTTTTTCCATAAACTCTCATTCATCTTTTTTGCCTCCTAATAGCTCTTTTACCGGTCCATAAGTCTTACGATACCCATCAATCAGCCCATACGTTTTTATCGCTTCTAAATGCTTCTTAGTAGGATATCCCTTGTGATTCTTAAACCCATACAGAGGATACTTCTGATCTAACTCTATCATCATCCGATCCCTTGTCACTTTCGCCACCACACTCGCCGCAGCAATCGTAATACTCTTCGCATCCCCCTTAACAATCGGAATCACTGGAATATCTAACTCCATTGGCATCGCATCCGTCAACACAACATCCAAAGGAACCTTCTTCCTAACCTTTTCAATTGCCTTCTCCATGGCCTCCTTAGAAGCTTGATAAATATTAATCTCATCAATCCTCTCCGGAGAATCCATCCCAATTTCTACCGCAATCGCATGCTCTAAAATATAATCATAGTACTGTTCTCTTTTCTTTTCTGATAACTTTTTAGAATCCGTTAATCCCGGTAAAGAAAAATCATGAGGAAGTACCACACAAGCAGTCACAACAGGTCCAATCAAAGGCCCTCTCCCTACTTCATCCGTACCTCCTACATAATTCTTTCCTTGTTTCCATAAATCATGTTCATATTGATATAAATCTGTTTCCATTCTACTTACCTCAAACATATTATATCTAATTTTCACAAAATAAACAATCACTCATTCCCGTTACTGAGCATTCTCTAACTCTTTAATCTTTTTCTGTACCCTTTCTTCTAAACTCTTTAATGTCTCTTCTGTTTCTTCATACTTCGTTTTCTTCGTATCATTTTTCATATATTCTAACTTCTGATTAATCCCTCTCACATATTTTCTGATCTCATCTATTTCTGGATCATTCGGATCACAAGGAATCTCATCTATCTCTTTTACCATATCATTTTCAATTTGATAAACCCCTTTATTTTCTACTCTTTGTACAGGAACATACTCTTCTTTTTCAAATGTCATTGTTTCTTCTAAAGAACTCCATTCTAATTGTCGTCCCACTTTTACTTGATCACAAGCTCGAAAGAAACTATCGTGATAAAGTTGTCTTACTTCTTCAATAGATTGAGAAGCAATATAAAAACGCATATCACAAGCTGGAGCACTTCTTAACATATCATTCAAATGTACAAGCTCATCAAGACATAAGAAATCATCTAACACAAAATGACAGTGTTTCTTTCTCATCTCCCTAACAGAATCATAAACATATTGAATTAGAACATTTGCGATATGGTTGATCGCATGATCAACCCCATCACAACGACAAAAGATCACAGTAGGTGTTTCATATAATTCTTCGATATTCATCTCATGACGAGAATCTACTACCCTCATAACTTGATGATACTCTCTCAACTCCTCACAAATGGTATAACATATTTTTTCAATCTCTTCCTCTTTCAACAAAAGACGATGAGAATCATAATACGTACTCAACCAAAGAGGAGACTCTTTTTCTAACAACTGTCTAATTTTTTTCGGATCTAAAAAACATTGATAAATCGTCTCTGAACCCAAATCATTTGCTTGGAACCCTTTCTCTTCTTTTGCACGTTGATTCTCCCAAAAACAATCGCAAATATACTCAAACACGAGTTTTACTTTTTCTCCCAATTCTTCATCTCTTTGAGAAACTTTAAAAAACAACTGGTCTAAAACAGAACGTCTAGAACCCTGTTGGAAAAGGGAAAACTTATGCACTGTAGAATAACGCCAATCAGCAAGTTCTAAAATCTTGATCTCATATCCTTCGGATTTCAATTTCTCATAAAACTCAGAAATATATTCTCCTTTCGTATCCAACAAAAATAGATTTTGATGTTCACGAATCAACATATCGACAATAGGAAACATCACATGCTTCGTTTTACCAGATGCCATATCTCCATAAACAAATAAATTTTTCTTACTATTTTTTATTTTCTCTTCAAACTCTTTTTTCATACTTCATCCTCTTTTCTTTTAATTTTTGTTTTAATAATTCAAGTTGTTCTAACTTTAGTTGCAATAAACAAATACGATACTGTAATTCTTCTTTCTTTTTACTGAGAATATAATCATCTAAGTGATCTTTATACTCAATAATTTCTCCTAAAGTAAAATCCAATTCTTTTAACTGTTGAATTTTTTTTACTTTCTCCATATCTTCCTCGCTGTAATATCGATAATTCGTAAACGGATCTATTTTCGATGGCTTTAAAACACCATAATCATCATAATATCTGAGTGTTCTAACTGGTAAATCTACCATTTTTGAAAACTCGCCAATCCGATACATCACAATGGTTCTCTTCCCCTTTCCATTCCCACTATAACATTCCAGTCAACTGGAAAGTCAAGTCCTATTCTCTATTTTTATTTTATCACATTTAGCAAACAAAAAAAAGAACAATCCTATCTTTTGTGATGTGGTTGTTCTTCTTCCATCAAATAATTGGAAGAATCAAGATACTTTTCTAAATCTACCATTTGATGATATCCCAAACCATCATGATTTAACAAATAAATATCATCCCTGGAAATAAAATACGTTCCAGACATCACATGATCTACTCTTCTTTTCTTTCCATCTTTATAAATATCACATACTGTTACTACTACTTCTGATTGTTTTTCCGGTTCACGATACCATTCCCTTAGCGTTGCAATTGGTTTTTTTCGCTCCTGAAATCTTGCGATAATCCCCTTCCCCTGTCCACGATAAATCTCGTGAATACGCTGTTGTTCAATCCCAGATTCATCAAACTGAGAAATAATCTCCTCTTTCTTCTCTTCTACCTTTCCATCCAACTGAAAATCTCGAATCACCAGTTGTCCTGGTGTCTTTGCTTCATAGTAAATCTTTCTTAACCAAATACCACTCGTCACTTCTAACACCAGTTTCTCATCACTAATATAAAAACGATTTTCTCGATCTTTTAATTCAAAAGAAATGGGAATCATCTCATTATCTGATCTCTTTTGTTTAATCTCTAACGTTTCTTTTTGTTTTCCATTAATAAAAAAGTAACATTCCAAATCGTGCTTGACAGCAATACTCACTCCAATATTGGGAATACTTTCCGTAAGTGCCTCTAACACTGTATTCAAAAGAGAAATCACATTGCCCGTTTCCCGATAAAACGCTGCATCTTTCTCTAAACTTACTTGAAAAAATCTTTCACTTAATTGAATTGCTTTTTGACTCACATTACCACCCTTTCTTCCATATAAAAAGCATATGCCCTAAAGACATATACTTTCTATTTTACTACAATATTCACTAATTTCGCAGGAATTGTAATCACTTTTACAATCTCTTTACCCTCAATATTTTTCTTGACATTCTCAATCTCTTTCGCAAGCGTTTCCATCTCTTCTTTAGAAGCATTGGTATTCACTTCTATCTTTCCTCTTACTTTACCATTGACTTGTACTACCATCGTATAAGTATCTTCTACTAATTTACTTTCCTCATATGTTGGCCAAGCCTCATAAGTAATCGTATTCTCATGTCCTAATGCTTCATGCCAAATCTCTTCCGCAATATGAGGAGCAACGGGACTTAATAACTTTATAAATCCTTCCGCATATTCCTTTGGAATAAATTCCTCTTTATACAAAGCATTGACAAAAATCATCATTTGACTAATCGCTGTATTAAAGTTTAATGTCTCATAATCATTTGTCACTTTCTTCACAGTAGCGTGATAAATTTTCTCTAAGTTCTTATTTTCTTCTTCACGAATACGATGTTCTTCCATAAAGTAACGATACACACGGTCTAAGAATCTTCTGGCTCCTTCTACACCTTTTGTATCCCATGGTTTACTTGCTTCCAATGGTCCCATAAACATCTCATAAACACGAAGAGTATCTGCTCCATATTCTTTGACAATATCATCAGGATTAATGACATTACCACGAGACTTACTCATCTTTTCCCCATTCGATCCTAAAATCATTCCTTGATGACGTAATGTTTGGAATGGTTCTTCTACTGGAACAATTCCTTTATCATATAGATAATGATTCCAGAATCTAGAATAAAGTAAATGTCCCACCGCATGTTCTGGACCACCTACATATAAATCAACTGGTAACCAGTGTTCTAGTAATTTCTTATCTGCGATTTCATGATCGTTATTTGGATCAATATATCTTAAGAAATACCAACTAGATCCAGCACTTCCTGGCATCGTTGATGTTTCTCTTTTCGCTTTCTTACCATCAACTGTTACATGTACCCAATCCGTTGCTTTCTCAAGTGGAGAATCTCCATTTTTACTTGGACGATAATCTTCTAATTCTGGAAGGACTAATGGTAGTTCAGAATCATCTAATGCTTTCATACTACCATCTTCGAAATGAACAATTGGAATTGGTTCTCCCCAATATCTTTGACGAGCAAAGATCCAATCACGAAGGTGATAATTAATTTGTTTTTTACCAACATGATGTTCTTCTAACCAAGCAATCATTTGATCAATGGCTTCTTGTTTACCAAGTCCATCTAAAAATTCAGAATGAATATGAATTCCATCCCCTTCCATAGCTCCAGGAACAAGGGCATACTCAAACGTTTTCTTATGAAGTCCATCATTCACTTCAGCCATAATGGTATCTTTATCTACCCATTCCAAGTCAAATTTTTCATCATCATCCAAATTTTGTTCCTCTTGCACATTGCTTACTAACTTAAATAAGAAACCAGTTGATTCAATGTTGAAATACTTATCTTTATTATATGCATAATAATGATGATTGATCTTTGGAAGTTCATGAACAAATTCAATATCTTTATATCCAGTTTCTTCTTTTATTTCTCTTGTCGCACAATCTAAAGGAGTTTCTCCTTCTTTCATGGTACCTCCAATAAACAAACGGCCTCCCATTTCATGCCAATGAACTGTCAAATATTTGTCATTTTCCTCATCATACAAAATTGCTACAATCGAATTTTTCTTAGTTTCACCTTCATGAGGAGTACCAGTTACTTCTTCAAGCACTTGAATAATTGGAATATCAAACTTTTTCGCAAATTCATAATCTCTCGTATCATGCGCAGGAACTGCCATAATTGCCCCTGTACCATAACCAGCTAATACATAATCACTAATCCAAATTGGAATTTCTTTTCCATTCACTGGATTGATCGCATAAGCACCAGTAAATACACCTGTTTTTTCTTTATTTAATTCTGTTCTCTCTAAGTCAGATTTTTTTGCACATTCTAACTTATAGGCATTTACTTGTTCTTTTTGTTCGTCTGTTGTAATACGATCGACATACTCATGTTCTGGAGCCATCACACAATAAGTTGCTCCAAACAACGTATCTGGTCTTGTTGTAAAGACTGTAAAAGTAAGATCTGTTCCTGCAATTTTAAAATCAACATGAGCTCCAACTGATTTTCCAATCCAGTTCTTCTGCATCTCTTTCGTTGATTCAGGCCAATCGATCTTCTCTAATCCCTCTAATAATTTTTCTGCATATTTTGGAATCGTTAAGACCCATTGTCTCATATTCTTACGAATGACTGGATATCCTCCACGTTCACTCTTTCCATCAATCACTTCATCATTAGCAAGTACAGTTCCTAATTCCTCACACCAATTTACTGGCATATCTACACATTTCGCATATCCATCTTCATATAATTGTTTAAAAATCCATTGTGTCCATTTATAAAATTTAGGATCAGCGGTAGATACTTCTTTACTCCAATCATAAGAAAATCCCAACATCTTTAATTGACGTTTAAATGTCTGAATATTATTTTCTGTAAATCCAGCGGGATGATTTCCCGTATTAATCGCATATTGTTCAGCGGGTAGTCCAAATGCATCCCATCCCATTGGATGAAGTACATTAAACCCTCTCATACGTTTATAACGAGATACAATATCCGTTGCGGTATATCCTTCTGGATGTCCAACATGAAGCCCTTGTCCTGATGGATATGGAAACATATCCAAGCAATAAAACTTCGGTTTAGAAAAATCCCATACATCTGTTTTAAAAGTCTCATGTTCATCCCAATACTTTTGCCATTTTTTTTCTATTTTATTTGCCTCATACATCATTACATCTTCCTTTCTTTTTTTTCAAATAATGTCCTAAGAAACTATAACTAATCAAAATAGTTAATAATAATACCAAAAATCCAATTACAAACTTTAAAATCCAACTAGAAAAGAGACAGGCAATTGCCGCCGTAATACAAATATCTAAAGTATTGACAATTAAGACAGTACGCGCTAATTTCTTAAATGGAAATTTACTGATATCAATTTGATACTTATTTTCTAAATAACGAATCTCAGTACTTTTCTTATACGACTCTAATCTCTTTTTACTCTTTAAAATCATCAAAGCATAAACTCCATAAACCAGAGCAAAAGTAATTACAAACAAAAGAATTTCTTCCAACTTATCTCTCCTCCCTAAAAAAAAAAGTATTATTCTTTTAAGGACGGAATATCCGCGGTACCACCTTAATTCATAATACTTTATGCACTTCATCATGTTAACGGTATGAACCGGTCATAAGACAGCTCCAAAGCAAGTTCATAAACTGGATATCTGATGTTTTCACCAACCACATCTTCTCTAAACATTCCATATTTATTACTACTCTTCTTCATCGCTTTTTTAAAAGCTAGTACTATTATAATATAGATTTTTATTTGATTCAAGTATTATTTTTCTAATACTTTTTCTTTTTCTATTGCCGTTCCAAAATTACTGTAATCATACTCTTCCTTGGAAGAATCATAAACAGCTTCTACTTCCACAGGCACGAGATTACGATACCATACAATATAACCATCCGTTTCAGATCCCATACCATCTTTATCAATACTACTCTCTACGTCTAAAACTTCATATTCCTCTGGAACAATAATCGAAGCATGATCCTCATAAGAATATTCTCTTCTAAAAAATACATGTTTTCCCGTATCAAATACTTTTTTCTCATTTGTCTCAGATGTGTCATGAATGGTATCTAAATTGGTAGCTTCTTCCTCTAGTTTCTGCTCGCGTTCTTCTTCTAATTTACCACAACCACTGATCGCACTCACAAGTAATCCAGATAACAATAAATACTTTAATTTTCTCTTTTTCACTGTTCATCCCTTCTTTATGTGTGAACTATTATATGATTTTATTTGATACTTGTCAAACAAATTAAATTTGTTCAATATATTCTAATAATTTTAAGAATAAACGGACAAACTTTCTCTCTAATCCTTTTCTTCGTAATTTACGAATTTCAATACGTTTCTTTTTAATTGGTAAATTACTAAATAAAATAGAATCAATGATCTCTTTCATTTCTGTTTCAATTTGTAAATCACTGATAATCGATTCAATGTCATCATTGATTAAACGAAGCGCATCAATCTCAATATCTTTTCCCTTACAGTTGATGGTTAATTGTCCAATTGTCGGAACATCTTTCACTTCAACAATAAAATCCGGTCCCTCAATCCATGAATTGGCCTCAATCTGACCATCATTATAAAAGACAATTACATCATCTGCTTGTTTCGTATCACGAAAACGAATCTTATAATTTCTCTTTTCTGGTATAATTCCACTTTTTCCCTCAATTGAACGAATAATTACCGTATAGTTATTTGGTAGATAATTATAATCAATAGAAGTAAGTAAATAATATCCTTGACGGTATAAATCACTGACACCATCATCTTCATATAAATTATATTGATTATTTTTTCCCGGGAAAATATGAATCTCCATGTCTTTCGGTGGTGTCGTATCATTCATATTCTCATGTGTTCCAAACGGAATAATCGAACCAGATTTCGCGAACACTGGATAATCCTCATCTTTAAAGAAAGAAACATACTTCTTACCACCAGGAAACTTCTTACCAGTCATAAAGTCATACCATGTTCCACTTGGCATATAAAACTTATGAATCACACGATTCATCAAATATTCTTTCTTAGAAATAATTGGGCAGACAAATAACTCTGTACCAAAGAAATATTCATTTTTATAAAGATCATCGTCATATAACTCTGGCATCTGATAATAAATTGGTTGAACAATTGGCATTCCATATTTTGAATACTTATAACTTTCCGCATATAAATATGGAATCAAACGATGACGTAGTTGTAAATAATCTTTTACAATACGATATGTTTTGACACTCCAACGCCACGGTTCTCTTTTATAATACTTTCCAGCATCACTTCCTAGTTTTAAAATTGGACTAAAAGTACCAAGCTGAACAAAACGTGTATATAATTCATTATCTTCAATTCCTTTATAATATCCTCCAATATCATGACTCCAAAAAGAAACCCCAATATTTGAAGCACTCGCATTATAAAGCGGAACTTTTCTTAACGTATCCCAACTCACCACGGTCTTTCCAGAATATAAAACAGGATAACGATGCGGAGCAATTTCTGTATTACGTGAAAGGACCATAGGTCTACGTTTAAAATTTCTTCTCATATCATAAAAGTGATAATGTTGTAATAATCTTAACTCCAATAATCTTTTCTTATTATCAATATCTAAGAAATAAAAATCAATTTCCAAATTATCTAATGGGTGAATCATCAATTTCAAATAAACATCGACAAATTTAGGATCATACATTTGAAAAGGAAGTCTTCCCTTCTCATCAACACGAATATATTCTAAAACATTTTTATAATATGCCTCATTTGGAGAAATCATATCAAAGCCATTTAAAGTTAACCCCAAACGAATTCCATGACTGTGTAAGAATTGAACAAGTCCTGTCGGATTGGGAAATACACTCTGATCAAAAGTAAAACCAGATTCTATCTGTGCAGTTTGATCTTTAATGTGCCAATTCTTATTCAACAGGAGAACAGAAAGAGGAATATCATTATCATCAAATTTCTGAACCAAATCTCCTACTTGTTCTTCATTATAATTATCATTTCGACTCCACCAATTTCCAAACGCATATCTCGGAGCAAGAGAAGGAAATCCTGTTAAACCAAAATAATCTTTTAAACAAAGTGCGAAATCTTTTAAATAAAAGAACGCATAAAGATCAATCCCTGTTGTAGTACGATCGATCAAAGCACCACCATCATCGATGACAAGTCCTTTCGAATCATCTATTGTCGCAAACCCATCAGCGGAATAAAGACCTTTCCCAAATGTCTCATCAGAATCCATACTAAACCCTGGTGCTCCATAATTACGAACCTCAGGATGTCCATAATTCCAAATACGATCACTATTCAACAAATCAATTCTCAAATTATTCATCGGATTGACTTTCGATCCCATAAATGGTTTATTCTTTAAATAAAATAAGTGAAAATAAGAGGTTGTAATCTCTAGAGAAACCGCATCTTCTTTAAATTGAAACTTTGGAATTGGAAAACTACGATTAATCACCAACTCTGTTAATCGATCTTCAAACTTTCCCTCTTCTTGATATTCCAAACGAACAAGACGCTCTGTTAAAACAGTAATACGATATTTTTCTCCTTGAAAAATCGCCTTCTGATTAGAAATTCCTTTACTTTTATCAAACTCAAATTGATTTCCTAATGGATACATAAGTATCCCCCCTTTTATAATTCTTCAATTCTCATAAAATTGGTATATTTTACCTCACGGAATGGATAACCACCTGTGATAATAATCTTATCTTTTTCGCTTGTGTCCATAAACTCTTTTAATGAAGTCACTGCTTGTTTCATCATTTTATCAAAAGAAGTAAACTCTGGAATTGAAACACCATTCACCCCAAAACATAAAGACAACTGTTTTAACACCGCTTCATCCGAAGATAATGCGATAATCGGACAAACCGGCCGGAAACGACTAATCTTTCGTGCCGTATAACCAGTAACTGTTGGTGTTACAATCGCAACTGCATGGAGTTTAAATGCACATGTAGCGACACTATATGCCAATGATCCCGTAATTCCCTCTTCTTCCGTGCGCATGGCATAATCAGAAAATTCAGAATATGGGATATCTTCCTCCGCTGATTCAATTACTTTCTCTAAAGTCGTTAGAGATTCCAAAGGATACTTTCCAACTGTCGTCTCCCCACATAGTACAATCGCATCACATCCATCCAATACCGCATTCGCAATATCAGATACCTCTGCCCTTGTTGGTTGACTTTTACTTTCCATACTAGATAAAAACTCTGTTGCAACTAAACTTACTTTCCCAACATCATGACACTTGTGCAAAATCATCTTCTGAATTCCAGGAATTCTTTCTATTGGAATCGAAACCCCTAAATCCCCTCTTGCAATCATAATACCATCAGAAACACGAATAATCTCATCAATATCATCCACAGCTTCTTCTGTTTCTATCTTAGATAAAATCGACATACGATTATCATTCATCTGAATCAATAAATCATTTACTTCTAAAACATTCTCATGACTTCTCACAAAAGAAAGTGCTAAAAAATCCACTTGATGTTCATGCGCATATAAAATATCTTTACGATCCTTTTCTGTTAAAAATGGAAAATTTAAACGACAATCTGGAGAAATCACCTTCATATTCTCTCTTAACATTCCCGCTTTTTCTACCAGACAAGTAATATGATCATCTAACTTATCAATCACCTTTAAAACAATTTCATTCTCCCCTAAAATCAAATGAGAATGATACTTTAAATCTTTTCCAATCTCTTCATAAGAAACAGAAATCGCCTGTTGATTTCCTATACGATGATCATAATAAATATCAATCGTCTCTTCTTTTGCTAGAACATATTCTTTTCCACCAAGAGAATCCACTACAATCGTAGGCCCATTTAAATCCATTAAGAGTGCTACATGTGTATGAAACTCTTGATTCAATGCATTTACTTTACGAATAATATCATCACAAAACGCTTCATCTGCATGACTCATATTAATACGAATCACATCTAATCCCGATAAAAACATTTGCTTTAATACTTCATAATCCTGACTAGCTGGTCCTACCGTTACAACAATCTTTGTTTTATTCATAGTCTCACCTATTATCCATTATACCAATTTTTTCCTCATTTGAATAGAGAAAATGAGCACATCAACGATATGCTCACCATTTATTTTACAACAACACCCGAGTTTGACAGTTTTGAAATAGAAACACTCACAAACCTAGATAAAATCTAGT
>OGRO01002177.1_pt1 | contig 15692 bp, 9 predicted proteins | sample 1553451 | NCBI WGS metagenome assembly OGRO01 (sample SAMEA2580021, study PRJEB22360) | human gut metagenome
TGATACATTGTCTCCTTTGCTTGTATCTGTACCGATTAAGACTTCATTTGCTTCTTCTATGACTAATACTGTTTCGTACTGGTCATCAGCTAAAAATCCGCCTTCATGTGCAACAGCATATTTATAAAATCCAGATGTAATAACTCCAAAAATAAAGTTTTTAAAGGTATTTTCCAGACCTTTTGATTCTAAGACTGTTACATCATCGTCTCCGATCAAATCATCAATACCGATACCGTCTGATGTTCCATATAATTTACACTCAATGGAATATTCTCTTGCAAAACAGCTTAGACGTTCTAAGAGACGTGCATACGCATCTTTCGTATCATTTCCGCCGCTTCGTTTTCCTTCCATTTCTGCCTTCTTTTCTTCCATTCGTCTATAAATAGAGTGGAAATTAACTTTTTTAGAAAGTTCTGGGGTTGTCTCTTTCCAATCTGGTTTATCGCAGGCATTAAATACTCCTGCTTCTTCATATAATTCAAAGACAACATCAGCTATCATTTGTTTGCCTCGTTCCAGCAATCCATATGCACGACAATAGATGTCGATAACTCCATCGATCCAAAGCTGCGGCCATACTCCATGAGGAATTTTCCACGGATTTATCTTAATCGGACGGAAAGTCAGATTTCCAAGTGAATAAAAATTAAACCGCTCTGGTTCTACAAATCTTGCGAGTGTTCTCCAATCTTGTTTTGGGTCCATTGCAACGATTCGAAGGCGTTTTCCAGTCTTGCTACGGCGAACCTTTGAAAGTTCGGCAATAAAACGCATGGCAGCAACCGTTTTTCCTGATCGGGAAGCACCTGTAAAATATCCATGCATCAAACAGCTTTCATCAATACGGTAATCGTATGGAGTGCGGTATCCATTTTTAAAAGTAAATCTTTCCGGATTCAATATTGTACCCATGTAGATTTCGCCTTTTAGCATAGATGGAACAGAGAATTTAGGGATATCCTGTACAATTGTGAAGATTCCTCCCTCGCTAATACGTGGAAGATGTGTATATGCAACAAATTCTTCCGGTAATAATACCGTACAATATTTATATTCTCTTACTCCATAAACATCTTCTTTTGTAACATCCGCAGAAAAGGCCATAAAATGATATAATAAATGTTTCTGTTCAGTTTCTGTGATATCTAACACCTGCAGCGGATTTGTCATAGCATATTCATTCTGCCATGTTGATTTAGCTAAAGCTTGAGCGGTTGATAAAGCATCTAAACTTGGGCATGAGATGTAAACATAAGTATAGAAAGCTCCTTCTCCTCGCAAAGCTTTTTTGATACGTTCATTCTGATATTCCATGATTTCAAGAAGATCCTTAACTCCCTGATCCATCCACTGATAAGATTTGGAATAACCAATACTTGGCCCAAGTCCCATGGAACTGCTTGTTCCTAATGAGGTTGCCCCCGTTGTTCCCGCACTTGTTCCTTTTGATGTACCATTGCTTGAAGAATAACTATTTCCGTTACTGATACTTTCAGATCGTCCGGTATTTTGACCAAAACTTTGGCTTTGAGACTGGGATACAGAATCAGATACACTTTGTCCAGTTGTTTGTCCTAGTGTTTGTCCAACAGACTGTCCAATTGTCTGTGACTTAGAAACACTTTGACTTTGACTGATATTTTCCGAAATACCATTACTTGCAGAAATACCAGCATTTGTCCCACTGCCAATAGAACTACTTAGTCCTGATCCAGCACTATTACTTGTGCCAGAACCAACACTTACACTTTCACCAATACTTTTTCCCACACTTGTTCCATAGTTTTGTCCATAGTTTTGTCCATAACTATAGCCATAACTGTTTCCAATAGAAGTAGATTCAGACTGTGATTGGCTTACTCCAAAACCTTCGGAAAGACTCTTAGAATAATTTGTTCCATACGATTCGCTGACTCCTAAACTGTGTGATCTTCCAAAACCATTACTATATCCAAGACTGGCAGACTGGCTTACAGAATTAGATTCTCCAATGCTACTTGATCTTCCACTACCTGCACTATGAGAATAGGAACTGCCTTCATTATATCCTGCACCTTCACTACTGCCTGCGCTATGTCCACTACCCTGCGACCAGTTATGTGAATAATTTCCATTAACAATAAGAGCTGAACCGCCAGCAGATGTAGAACCACCAGACCCTTCAGAATCACTCTTACCTTGATTAAATCCACTATTCTGACTAAATCCATTACTGTGGCCAGATGAATAATTTTCATTGGATGATACACCGGAAGAATGACTATGAGAATTAGAAATTCCCGCACTATTATTTCTGCTTATTGATTGCGATTCATTGTAACCAAAGTTCTCAGAACTTCCTACATTATGTGATGTACCTACACTTTGTCCAGAACTGACATTGTAGCTACTTCCTTGTGAGAATCCTTTAGTATGTCCAATATTGGTTCCTTGATTGAATCCTTCATTCATGCCATAACTGGTTCCCTTACTAGCCCCAACATTTGCCCCCTGATTAAAACCATGGCTGGCATTTTGACTCGTACCTTGTGATTGGTTTACACTCATTCCATGATTTTGGTTCGTACTAACACCATGACTCTGTCCCACTGTATGGCTTGTACCATAACCATGGCTGACTCCTTGAGATTCTGTATATCCCTCAGAAAGAGATTTAGAGATAGAATGTGAGACCGAATTAGAAATAGAATGTCCTTTTGTGTGTCCTACAGAAGTTCCTTGTGACTGTGAAACAGATTCTCCATAACTTTGTCCTTGCGATGAAGTAAAACTTTCTCCTTGCGAATAACTTGTTGTATTTGCATCCGTATGTGCTTTGCTCCATCCTTGAGATTGTCCAACATTTGCCATGTACATCATTGGGATAGATAAATTCATACTTAAAGATTTTTGTCCCTGCAATTGTCCATACCATGTACTCATTTCTTCTTGTGATCTGCGTTGCCACCCTACGAGAGTATCAAGGTATACTGGTGTAGATAATACTTCTATAACATATTCGTAGTCCGCCATACCTGCAATGATTTCTTCTAAAGTTCCTTGAGAATCTGGGTTGACATTAGAACCACCCATTCCTTTATTACCGGCATCTTCTCCAGCTTTTCCAGCTTTAGGGATTCCTCTTACAACGGTGAGATAATCCATGTTGTACATTTTTTCACGTAGCCATTCTGTTTCCTGCGCTTCGATGCATTTTAATTCGATGACACGGAAAGTTCCTTGTATCATACCAATAAGTCCTAAAAAATCTGCATCTGCAATCTTTTTCGCTTCGGCAAGATCTTTTGATACCCCTTGCACACCATATAAATATAAAAGGCCAATAGGAGTAGGTCGAATCATGTTTGCGATAATCGTAATAAAATCATAATTATTTTCATAAACACCGGCTAATATCTGCTGCTGCATATTCATAAAAGCAGTAGACTGCTTTGCATTTGCCGGAAGACGAATAACTCTGGCAAATTTAATAGCCTTAAATAAATGAATTCTCTCTCCGGTATCAGGATTCATGACTTCTAATTCATAACATAAATAATTCAGATTTTTATTTTCCGGATTTTTTCCAGATGTTTCATCATATTCTGCCCATGACTGAATAATACGGAAGTCATCACTGGGCATTGTCGATTTTTCCGGTGTCAGTATTCGTTTGATATCAAATAATGAGATCATTTTTTTCACTTCCTTTATTGTAAAATTTTTGCACAAATCTTTATATTATAATTATGATAGATTAAGGGAGCAGATAAAAAAGACTGACACACAGATTGTATCAGTCTTAGATATTTCGAAAAAATATTTAATGGTTTCCGCCAGAACCAGTATTTTTCGATTTTTTTATTATTTTCTTTTTTATTTTATTAACACCTTTTTTTATAGTTTTAGGGATGCCGCCTAAATAATTACCTCCTGCATCTTCTTCAATATCTGCCATTTTGTATTTTTGGGATAGGTTTTTCTTAACTGTATCATATTGTGTTTTTCCTGACGTATCATATTCACTTTTAATTTTCTTTTTTATATTAGAAGAATCTCCGGAAAAATCTAAATTGTAGGAAGAAGAACCATTTTGGGCAGCTTTAAAAATACTACTTGTTCCAACACTATTTTTTACGTTTTTAAAACTACTTGAGGAAGTGGCTGAACTATAAGCAGAGTTAATATTTTTTTTCGCGTTTTTGGTTAGTGAACTTGCGGAAAAACCTTTTGGTAAAGATGCTTTACTTAATTTTTTTTGTTTTAGCACATTCCCATAAGTATTTTTAAATAATTTTTTACAGTTTAAGGATTTTCCGCTAAGATTTTCGCTGTTATAGCTTTGTTCTGCAGCTCCTGCGGCCTGCATATATTTTAAATTCAAATCACCAAAATTAATATCTGTATCAAAATCTCCCAAAGATAAGTCAGATACTGATAAGTCAGAAAATAGATTTTTTGTATCAATCTGCAATCCTGTTCCTTGTGATTGACTTAAAGAATTAATTGCATCAGATAGAGATAAGTCGCTTTTTCCATTCAATGTCGAATCCATCATTTTTAAAAGGTCATTTGTTGAAACTCCAAAAATATTATCTGTAGAATCCTCCTCATTAGATATATCTGTTTTATCTGTTTCATTTACACTTTGTTTCATATTTTCTAATAAATTTGTAGAATTTGATGTTGAAGAAGTAGTATCTTCCGTTAATTTTTCTGTAGATAAGCTAGGCATATCTGTTTCTTCTGCATTTACGGGAAATGATACTATGGTAATTATCATAGATAAAAATAATAAATAAACAAACATTTTTTTTGCCATATAAACTCCTCCTTTTAACGATGTACTGCATTTCCTCTACCATTATCTCGTAAACCCCTGACACGATTAAATGTTTTTTCTCTGTTCTGAGTTTTCTTAAACTGGAAGAACTGTTTTGCTTGATAACTGATTTCTCCAACTGGGAGCAATACTGCAGTGAACCATAGTAAATTTTGTATGTATCCAGGTATAGTATTTCCTGTAGCGGTTGGAATTACTTGATTATAACTGGCTGCAATCATCTCTGCACTAACACCAGAAACAACGCCTAATACCATTTTTAATCCAAGTAATGCTAAAAAATAAATGGTGATTGTTGTCATTGAGTGAACGAGTGTAGCATTGCGCATAGATGGCATTGCCGTTGCAACGATTACTCCCATGATCCACATTGCCCCTGAAGCAGGACAAATAAGTTTTGTCCCAAAATTTGCGAAACTAGATATTGTGAACAAGGCTAATGCGAATATAGCAAGCGGACAACCTACTGCCTTAATAATGCGATAGGCCTCCTGTCTTGATACATTCTGCCTATAAGTTAATGGTTCCTTATTTTTTGCCATAATAACACCTCCTAGATAATATTCTGTTCCTCTCTTACTGCAGTATCAATTTCTGCTTTTAATTGCAAAATGATTGTTCCAACCATTCCTAATATTAAAAGGAACAGCCAGAAATTTGATGTAAGCATATATATCAAAAAGTTGATACCATTAATATTAAATGCAATAAATGAATCAAGCATGATTTTAAAACACCTCCTGCAAATATTATGTTAGATTCTCTGGCAAGATAAACTAGAGCTGACTGGTTGGCTCACAACTCTTTTCAGGGATAAATACATATCTCCAGTTTTCATCTTTAAAAACATTTACTCCCTTTAATTGTCGAATCGTAGTCACTCGTACTTTTGTTTTTTTTAGCGAACCGGCCCCACGATTTTTTATCCAATTTTTTACTTGCTCACATATTTTCTCGGCTGCATCAATATTTGGTGTGACAAAATTAAGGACACGCATTACTTTTACCATTCGGTTTAATTTGCTATTAAAATCTGTCTGTGTATGATTTCCACATTCATATTCAAAATAAATCCTTGCTTGGCCTTTTTTCCCTGTAAATGTACAAAATATATCTGGCACATATATGATATTTTTTTCAATTTGAACCGGATTTTTTCGGTTTTCATCACAAATTGTTGTAAAACAATTCATTTCTTCTAATATAAGCCGCAATTCTTTAATACCATATCCGTGAACAGGATTATCATGTTCTTTAACAATTCTTTCATATTCAGATAAAACTGGTTTTTCTCTATATTTTTTTTCATAGATTTTTTCTCCAAGAGCTTCTAAATAATATACTGCGAAACTTTTTACTGGTATTTTTATGATTTCATAATGAAGCAATCCCATATTTTTTAGATTTTCACAAGAGGTTCTTATGCGGTTTTTTGAAACATCTGTTTTCCGCTTAAAAACTTCACTTGCAATATCTTCAAATGTAGAATATCCTGTTTCTCCAATTATTTTCAAAATTCCCCATTCAAATTCATTCATTTTCTCTTCTACTTCTTGGAACATGAGCATAAAGGAACCATCTGCCGGAGAATTTCTGGCGTTTTCTCTCTTTTTTGATTTTTGTCGTGCTCTGATATTTTTTTGATGTGTAGTAGAAGCGATAGAACTAGGAGTTAGCTGTATAACCTGCCCATCTTCTTCCATATCGTTTATAATAGACTGCTCATCAATATTAGCATCAGTATCTGTAGAAATTACAGATTGTATCTTTTTGGGATCATATTCTTCTTTATTTTTTAAAGATGCAGACTTGTTTTCAATAGAAAAATCTCCGTTAGAATCTTTTGTCTTCATTCTTATGATTTGGTCTTGCAGACTCTCTATTTGTTGCCTACGTTCTTCGGCAGTCTTCATCAATTTTTTTTCTAATTCTGTTCTATCAGAATTATACTGTCGAAATACATCCCCTGTTTTTTTTATAAGTTTATTTATGGGAATGCTAGACCACGAGTATTCTTCGCCAAGTTTCATTTCTTCTCCATCTTTTGCCAAAATATCCTCACAGAGTTCTCTTGTAAGTTTTTCTGTTATATTAAATTCTCTTTCTCTTTTCTCCCACTGTTCTTTTTTTTTAGCTAACTCTTCTTGATAATTCTGAGCTTTCGAAATGGCTGTGTGATATTGATTTAATAACTGACTATAACTAACTTCTGGCATGGTCATTCCTTCTTTCCATTAATTTTTTCATTAATATATTTTTCCGGACTCCATTCTTTGATGTCCACAAGATCTGTTCCATTAATATTCTCTCCAAGGGTAACGAAATTAGAAGTAATTTGGGTAAAATTATCGTCTACGAAATTTTCGATCTGAATTGCTTGATTTACTGTATCATCATTATTCTCAGTTATGCCAGCAGACATTAATTTACAATAAGTATAAATACTTTGTTCGTTCTGACTATCAACCCATGAAAGCATCATACTCTGAAGTTGTACATATTTTGAATCAATATCCAAAGCCTTAATCTGCGTACTTGCTTTTAATATATCATCAAGAATTTTTTCATATTCTGTTGCTATTGTCATATGCTCATCTGCATTCTGATCATATTGGTAGTCAAGCAATAAAACAGATTGATAGATAGTACGTAAATTAATATATTGTGCGAGTATTTTTTCATACTCTTTTTTTTCTCTGATATCGGAAACAGATAATTTTTGTGCTTCAATAGTTCCATTGTCAGAATAATGATACTGCGTAACAGCCACTCCAAATATGAGAAAACCTGTGTAAATACATAAAAGAATAATAAGCAGATTTACTCCTTGAGTAAGCCTTCTATATCTTTTTTCAGCACTCTCTTCTTTATAGGCAGTTTCTAGTTCTTTAATTTCAAGATCATTTTCCCAGACAAATTTTGAGTCTTTTTCTGTTTCTTCAAGGGATGCTTCTTGATCTGTTAATGATTCTTCTTTTAAAAAAAAAGGGGAAGGAATTTTCTTTTGTTTTTCTTCTTTGATGCTTTTTCCGATTGTCTCATCCAAACGCTGTTGCAAAAGATTACGCGATTTAGATTTCTTTTTAGTTTCCTGACAAAAATCATGTGTTTCCTGATAATGTCTTGGGTCATTCATAGATAATCTCTCATTTACACGATTCATCAAAATTTAGGCGAAAGATTCTCCCGGCCTTGCAAGGTAAGGAGAAATTCGCCACCGTCTTCAGACGGTCCTCCTTTCTATAATATAGTTATTGCGAGCAACAATCCGTATATAGATTTCCCTTTCTACTGGAAGCTTTCGTCATATCCATCATCTTCATAACTATCATAATAATCGTCATAATCATCTCCATAATCGTCATAACTTTCATCATAATCATTCGAATTATTTTTTTTGTCCAAATCTATTTCCTCAGAATTTATATAACTCTCATTTTCTGAGTCAACAAATTCATCTTCATGCTTCACAGGGATATCACAATTATCAACATAATCTATAAAATAAGGGACTATCTCTGTAGCATATTCTTTTCTTTCGAATTCTTCTCCACAATTTTCACATATAATTTTTCTTTCAAATGAACGTGTTTCGACCCCTCCACAAATAGAAATAACGGAACCCTGATGCAAAACACCAGAAATTTCTTCTGCCATATCTCCAAAAGTTTTAATCCATGGAAAATCGGTTCTTTTTTCTGGTCCATCCTCAATAATTCTTCTTTTCCGATTTGCTGCAATTTGAAATTGACAGTTTCTTATATTGTTTTCTTTATAATAAGCTGGTTCTCTGCATAATGTCCCTGTGATCATTATTTCATTGCTGATTTCGATATTGTTCTCAATTTCTTTGAGTCCTTCTTCTGTTGATAAACCAGACGCAAACTTTTTAATATGAAGAGGATCAATATAAATAACTACGGCTTCATGTTTTATCATTTCATGTCCGCATTTTTTACAAATAAATTTCTTTTCCGTTTCCTGCGTAGATAAAGAACCCTTTACCAAGACAATATCTCCTTGTCTTAAAGACATAAACTGTTCTCTAATCAATTTTTCATTCCGAGAATATATTGTTATAAAATCTATTCGTAATCGTCCTTTTACAAAAAGTTCACCGGTAGCATTTGTTCGCCTTGCTGTCTTTATTGTAATTTGTCCAGATAATAGTTCTTGTGTAGAAGGATTTTTATAACAAATAGGATCTCTTGTCAGCTGTCCATAAAGATACGCTGTATTTTCTCTCATACCTTTTTATAGCGCATTACCGCCATCTCCTTTCTGGCAAAAATTTATATTATAAATATACAATTTATGCCTATTTTTAAAAAAATTAATTATAATACATCTGAGCAAGTCCAGTTATTTCATTAAAATCATTTTCAAATACCTGCACATATTCTGATGTGTTTTTGTTTTTTTTCAGTGCATTCTTATGTTCTATGGCAGCTTCCATTGCAGTATCCATAGCTTCCTTATCTTCATCCCTCCCTACCGATGGCATAGTTACTCTAACTTCATTCGCAGCGGCCTCCATATCTGAAAGGTTAGTTTTTATCATTGCAAGTTCTTCTTTTTTATTTTCTTTAGTTATGTTTTTTATAGAATTCATTCGTGTAACCAGTGCATTGGTAAATACTGTTGTCTCTTTATTTAAAAATAAAGAATATTCAGCAGATGACATTGGATTCTGTGTGACATATCCTGTTTGATTTACAGATGCTGGTTTAATCTTATAACCGCTAGAACATCCTGTTATTAAAATTCCGCATCCTACACAGAAAAAAGTAATTGTCAAAAATTTTTTTCTCATGGCACAAATCACCTCCTCTTTATTAGTATGACTGATTCAGTATTTAAAATATTTACCATAAAAAAAGGCAAATCATTTAAGATTTGCCTTCTTTTAAATATTGACTGATTGAACCCATGTGTCTTTGGGTTTCTCTTCTGGAGTTAAAGAATCAAAAATAGAAATAATCTCTTTATTTAATCTTAAGTTACTTAATCCTACCCTGCCCGTCTGTTCGTTATGTAACACAACGCTTTTTCCATCTTCGCACAAATAATTTTCTATAAACGGGAAAGTATAAATTTTGTAAGAACGCTGACACGCTGTACTTAATAAAATGTATCCATCTGTTTCATAACATTTTTTTATCTTTTTTGCAGTTAACTTGAAGCTCCTTTTTTCTTCATCAAAATAATCTTGTTCTTCATGGATATATCCATAAATTTCAACAACATTATCTTCCATGATAAGGTCTTTAAATTGAGCAAATTCTTTTGCAAAACAATTCACTTCAATACTGCCACTTAAATCTTCTAAAGTAAAAAAAGCCATTTTAGCACCGTCCGATTTTCTTTTTGTATATCGTACATTTTGAATGCAGCCAATGCAAGAATATTTACCTTTTTCAACGTCATTTATAAAGGTAATATTTTTTTTATAAAAAAGTTTTTTGTATTTATCAAGAGGATGTCCAGAAATATATGTTCCCAATAGTTCCTTTTCTTCTCTTAAAAAATCTAATTTGTCTTTTAATACAATATCATTCCCATGCTCTGCTATTTTATTATATTCGCTTTGCAGGCTATCAATTGTAATTTTTAGGTTCTCTATCTTCTTTTTTTGCTCCTTCTCCAAGAGATTAAGTTCATCGTTTTTTTTCGTGATAGAACGAGCCAGTTTATTCATATACTCACTAGAAGATAATAGGTATGAGCGTTTGTCATTTTCAAGTTTATCAAAACATCCTGTTTGAATAAGAGCTCTTATTTTTCCAATATCAATATTTACCCTTAAAAGAAAATCGGCAAATGATACAAACTTTCCATTTTTTCTTTCCTCTATGATTATTTTCCCAGCTTCTCCTACTCCTTTAATTTTTGACAATCCAAAATAAATTTTATTATTCTTAATGAAAAAGTCTTCTTCTGACAAGTTAATGTCTGGAGCCTCTACCTGTACATTACATTTTTTGCATTCATACAGATAAACAGGTAATTTTTCAATCTTAGCACATATTAATACTCCGCACATATATTCTATTGGATAATGATATTTTAAATAAGCTGTTTGATAGGAGATAACCGCATATGCGGCAGCATGTGACTTATTGAAAGCATATTTTGCGAATTCTACTAATTCGTTCCAATATTTTTCTGCATCTTTTCTTGATGCCCCTTTTTTTATGATTCCTTCTAAGAAAGGTTCCTTTTCTTTTAAAAATAGTTCTTCTTTTTTCTTAGACATGAAACGACGGATAAGATCGGCTTTGCCAAGAGAGAATCCGGCGCATTTATGGAAAATATCCATTAATTGTTCTTGATAAATACATTGTCCATACGTTTTACCAAGAATATCTTCAAGCTGAGGAATGATATATTCCGCTTTCTTTCTTTTATGCTTGATTTCTATCATATCGGGTATGTATTGCATAGGACCTGGACGATAACTTGCAACCAATAAGATAATATCCTCAAATGATTCTGGTCCAAACTTAACAAGCATCTGTTTCATTCCCCCGGATTCAAATTGGAAAACGCATCCGGTGTTTCCCTTTGCAAATATCTCTTTAAATACGACATCTTCAAAAGGAAGATTGGAAAGATCTATTGAAATTCCCTTCCGCTTATAGATAAGACGAATGCTGTTTGTCATGATATCGAGGTTTTTTAATCCTAAAAAATCCATTTTCAAACATCCCATTCGCTCTCCCTTATTCATATCGCATTGTATTACCCATTGGGCTTTTTTTGTATTATAAAGAAGCGGAATGATTTCTTTTAAGGGCTGTCCGTCACCAATGATAACTCCAGCTGCATGAACACCAAAACTATTTGCTATCCCTTCTGCTCTTGTAGCAATAGACAATATATTTTCAGATAGAGAATCAGAAAATTCTTTTCGTATCTCATCTATCTCTTTGTTCACTGATGAGGTTATTGCAGAAGCAATTGCACTTCCAAGTTGCTGATATTTTTCTTTTTCATCCGGATATTTCCAACCCAGGAAACGTGCCGCGTTTCTGACAACCATTTTTCCTTGTTGCGTACCTACTGTGCGGATACCTGCTACAGATATAATTCCATACTTTCTCCGACAGTAGTCTATTGTTGCTTCACGTACTTCTTCAGAAAAATCCACATCAATATCTGGCATAGACACACGTTCTGGATTTAAGAAACGTTGGAATAACAAACCATATGTGACTGGTTCAACGTCTGTAATTCCTAAGAGATAGTTTACAATACATCCCGCTCCAGACCCCCTGCCCGGTCCAACTCCATATCCAATTCCTTTTCCAATCTTTTTACTGTATTCTTTTGCATAATTTACATAGTCTGCTACAATTAAAAGATAATCCGCATAACCCATATTAATGATGATATTTAATTCATACTCCATTTGTTTGGTTCGTTCATCATCCATACCATCAGGATAACGTTGTGGGATACCCTCTAATGTCTTTTTCCGCAACAAAGCTGCAGAATCTGCTACAATATTTCCATTACCATCTCTGTATCTAGGATAATGTTTTGTATCTGGAATAACAAGGTTGCAGCTATCACAGATATTCTTTATTCCTTTCATAGCTTTTAAAACAGCATCTTTTGGAAGTATCTTTAATAAAGCATTACTTAACTCTTTGTCGTCTTTCATATATAATTCTTTATCTGCAATTCCAATCTCTTCATATTTCTTAAAACGTAAAGAACGGATAAATTGTCGAATATCAGCATCTTCTTTTCGCAATATATGCACATCATTGGAAGCAACAAGGGGAATTTTCATTTCCTTGGCAATTGATGCAAGGATTGGCATAACGTATGCTTCTTCTGCTAGTCCATGATTCTGTAGCTCAATATAAAAACTTTCTCCTAAAAACGATGTATACCAACTAATTTCTTTTTTTACTTTTTGTATTGCACCTTCTTCTGTTGTTAATTTCTTAGTCAATTTGCAGATTTCTGCTTCTGCTTCAATATATTTCTGCTGTTTTTTTTCTGCATCTTTACATCTTCCATTGATTAACGTCCTGCTTCTTTTTTTATTTTGAATCTGTTTTTTTATTTCAGAGACACTTTTTTTAGCCTCTTTTGTTTCCTGCTCTTCTTTCTCTAACTGTTTTTTTCGTTCTTCATATAAAGATAAATCTTCTTTTTTGTATATAGATAGGCTTTTCTTCTGTTCCCGAAAATTCCTTTTTGCAATGATTTCTAGTTTTTCTTTCTTGGCTGTAAGTTTCGCTATCTCTGTATCTAATGAAGACACCAACTCTTTATTTTTTAAATAACCTGTATCATACGGGCTGTAATAATCATCCATTTTTTTCTTAATAGAATCAACTTGTTCTTGTATTTTTTTTCGTGATAAAAGAATTTCTGATAAAACCCCAGATACACAGGCACTTGTCACAATAACATTATCTCCATGCAGATATTTTTGTAATATCTCCTTCGTCATGATAGGAATATCCATGTCTGCAATTCTTTCAATATTTTCATTAGAATCAGAAATCGCCTGAGAAATTTCTTTATATCCTGTATAGTTTTTTGCAAGAAGAATTAAATGGGTTCTGCTGTTGGTTTCTGACCGAATATAAGCCTCTACTCCTAAAATTGGTTTGATGCCTTCATTTTTACATAAGTCATAAAATTCAATCCAGCCAGCGGCAGTACCATGATCCGTAAGAGCAATAGCTGTAGCTCCCATTTTCTTTGCTTCTTTTACAATATCCGCAAGTTTTAGAGGAGCGTCTTTTAATGAATATTCTGAATGTGTATGTATAAACCCGTATGCTTTCATCAAAATTTAAGCGAAAATCCTTCTTCTCTCTCTTAAGGAAACTCGCCACCGCCTTCAGACGGTCCTCCTTCCTATAATATAATGATGGTTTCTTTATATAAAATCAGCCAGAAAACCCATGGTCTTTAGACCGTGGGATGAATGGCGTTAGACTACTTTTACTTGCGTCATTACAGTTGACCTTGCTGTAATGCGTTTGCAATTACTTAATTTTGGTGTTTTGTAGCCTCTTGGCATTGTGCTAAAATCAATCTTATTTCCGTCTATGTCCATAAGGATTGCATATCCTGTTGACATTCTTCCTTTGATGAAATAATCTTTTCCAAAATAACGAACTTTATCAAATTTTCTAAAACCACAAATCTTATCTGTAACAATAGGTTGTTCAGAGCAAATACCTTTAGTCTTTTGGAAGTCACCATCAGAAACACATTTCTTTTTGTAAAGATTACTCTTTACATTAAAAGTATTTCCTTGTGTTGCGATAGTACAGGCATCATAATAATGTTCCTTGTCTACACCTAAATGCAAACGATTCGCTTTTGTTACATATCCAAAAGTTTCAATAGCATTTGGATATAATCTGAAAAGCTGCTTACGGATAGAATTCATCTGTGTAGCATATTTAAGGTTACCCTTAACTTTACCACTCAATTTGAGATTAATCTTTCCACTATGCAAGTCTTTATGGCAGGTATGACAAAGTGTAATAAGATTACTTTCTTCATCAGAGCCACCTTGACTGCGAAATACAATATGATGGACTTCTAATTTGCTATCCTTATGCTTGCCTTTACAACATTGACAAGTATAATTATCTCGATTAAGCACCATTGCTTTGGTATTTTCAAATCCATAGTTAGTACCTTTTTGATATCCCCATGGTCTCACCTTTGGGTTGGCAAGACTTGGATCTTTCATAAGGTGCATATCAAACTGACCTGTTTCAAATACCATTTCTGTAATGGGAAGAATAGACTGAATGTATTCTATTTCCTTTACATGGCTATGAAGTTTGCTCTGCATTGTAGGACTAAATCTGTCCTTTTTGATAGAATTGGAACGATTTAACCATCTTGCTTTTCTATAACGAGTTTTACGATTTCGTCTATTTCTGCGATACTTTGCTCTTTGTGTCATTTTGTCAGTAATGTCGTTTCTTACAACAACTTCTGACATATAGACAATATCTCCATTGTCTTTACTTACAGCAGCGCCAATAGTTCCGCTTCCAGTATCTACGCCAAGAGTTAAGTCTTGAGTGTAATCTGTTGTTTCATAAATCAATTTAATTGTAAATGGCTCACGCCTCTTAACTTTTGCTTTGCCTTGCTTAAGTAATAATCTTGCAATTGGATTACTACAGGGCATTAGTGGTTTACTATCTTGTGAAATCACATAAACCATAAATAAGTTTCTCCTTATAAATACTCTACCAAATGGTAGGTGATGCGTACTTTGCTGTACTGTTACCATACAGCTGTTCCGACTTCAACTCGACAATGATATAAAGGCTTTTTGCATACATATCACAAGGCTGTTCTTACTCTGACCTAACTTAAATATGTATGATAGAGCGACGGTCTGTTGCGTCAACCGAGGGTATCATGACCTAAATATCGTAGTATCCATTTCTGAATGCTTAGTCTGGTGAACCATTTAACAGAAACCCACTACCTTTAGGTGGTGGGTAGTTCACCCTGATTACCGTCATTTTAATCCACGCATCTGCGAGGGATGCGACTTTCCGGGGTTTTTTCATACTCAAAAGTCTTTATCGTTTTAATCCACGCATCCGTGAGGGATACGACGGGAGATATGCATCAGACCCGGCAGAACTTGAAAAATTTTAATCCACGCATCCGCGAGGGATGCGACAAAAAACTGTATGTAATCTCCCACATGAAAAGAGTATTTTAATCCACGCATCCGCGAGGGATGCGACAAAATATACTATTCCCTAAGATTTATATGCCTTGGGTTTTAATCCACGCATCCGCGAGGGATGCGACAATAATTATCGACATAAATTTATATGTCTACGGCTGGTTT
>OGRO01002182.1_pt1 | contig 15658 bp, 10 predicted proteins | sample 1553451 | NCBI WGS metagenome assembly OGRO01 (sample SAMEA2580021, study PRJEB22360) | human gut metagenome
TTTCTTTTGTTTATATCATCATCTTCTTGGCAACTTCTTGATTGCATGTGGCATGAATGCCCTGCCGGTAGCCTTACCGAAGCCAGGAGCTACGGAATCGGTTGCAGCAGAACGGGTCTTCTTACGGGCTCCACTCGGATCGTAGCGCACTAAATCGATTTGCATCACATCACCCTTAGCCTTACCTGTTCCTATCATATAACCATAGAACACATCCTGGCCCCTTTCATCACCCAGATAGAAACCATACTGCTTAGCACCTGCATCCATCACATAGGTAGCATCAGAATCATTATAACGGATATAAATATCACCATTCTTATCGATGTACCAGGCAAACTTCAGGGTCTGGGTTTCATTGCTTCCATCATCGGCATAATCCACTTCTACACCATTACCACTGAGCGAGTTAACCTTATCACCCGCCTGATAGAACGTCATCTCGGCATTGAACCTGTAATTATTGCGAGACTGGCCGTCCTCTGCAAGTTCAGAGAGCATCACAGAGCCTCTCCAGTCGCCTGTAAGAGTCTGAGCCTCCGACAGCAGGTAATCATCCTGAGAGCCGTTAGAACCGTTGTTCCAGTCGCCCTGATTCCAGCCCCAGCCACCATGATTATAGTCATCATACCAGTAATAATCATCATGCCAATAATCATCATCATCACATGAGGTAAATGAGAAAGATGCTGCAGCTATCGCCATCCACATCCATATCCGATTAAACTTTTTCATATCTTGTTTCCTTTCTTCAAACTAAATTCCTTATTGCCTTACTTCACTACAAAACGGCGAACAGGCTTCTGATTATCATCTGCCACCTTAACATACTCTACAGAATCCTTAGCTCCGCGAGAAACAATCTGGGTGTTCTCCAAGCCCGAATGCTGCTTGCTGTAGCCCCAACCGTCATCGTAGTCCCAATCGTAGCCCCAGTCATAATCGCGCCAGTTATAGCTGTCATAATCGCGATAAAGCTCGAAATAAGCACGGTTGCCGTTATCAGCATCTACATATCCAGAGAACTTGCGGTCGCCCAGAGCATAGTCGTAAATCACAACATCGCTACCCTCATCAAGAAGAGTGATATAGATGTTTCTGTTACGTACTGTCCAGGTAATATGGTTTGCTATATAATTGTTGCCATGCCAGTAATTTCCCTTAAAGTAATCGATCCAATAGCCTGTACCGGAATAGAAACCATCATTCTGGTCGAATCGGATTACCGAGTAGAGGGCATTGTGATTACCATATTCTACCAACATATTACCCTTCCATGTACCATCGAGGGTGTATGCAATATCAGAATCATCATCACATGAGGTGAATGAGATACTCATCAAAGCTATGAAAGCCATTGTGAGAAGAGTAGTAAACTTTTTCATATCAATTTATCAGTTAAGTTATTTATATTCTTATATCTTCTAATTTATTGAGCTCTTGAAGAACAGCATTCTTTCTTGAACTCGATGCAAAGGTAGTGGATTTTTCGTCTGCATCAAAGGGGAAAAGGATACAAACTGAGGGGGAAATCCCTATTCTTTCAAAAACAACCGTCTTTTTTGATGGTATTTCTTTCGGTTTTGATGATATTTCTTTCTCTGTATCAAAGATTTAACACCTTCTTAACACATCGTATCGATATTTTTCGTATCTTTGCATCATAAATAAGTAATTATTCAAAGAACATGCTTTTAGCACAAAGCAAATTCAAAGAATGCACTCACAAAATGAGTTTCAACAGTTTATTAATTATACGTTAAACCTTTAAAATTATTAAGTTATGAACAAATTTTTACGCTATTCATTATCATTGGTTCTGGCATTCGTAGCTAGCGTTACGTTTGCACAGGAAGTAACTTTTGACTTTGACAATGATTACAAAACACTCTTCCCAGAACTGACAGGTACATCTTCTTCAACTTCTCATGATGGAGATATCACCAAAACCATGACATGTACAACTAATGGTATTTCTGTAGCAGTTTCTGCAAAAACTTCTGGTTCTTCGACTGACAACCGAATCTGGAGTAGTTCACCACGTCTCAGAATGTACAGTGGAACACTTACGATTCAAGCACCTGCTGACAAGAAGATTGCTTCTATCAACATTATAAATAAAAAATGGGATGATAAAAACAATGCTGACGTAGGTACTAATAATAAAGGTTCTTGGACTGGTGATGCTAACAAAGTTGTATATACAATTGCTAGCAACACCCAAATCACGTCTATCAAAGTTACGCTTGCTGGTACCAAGATAGAGTACACCGATGCAGCAAGTGTAAAGGAACTCTTGGCTAACAATAAAGAAGCTAAGGATTACATCAACCTCAAACTCACAAACGCAAAGGTATTATACGTAAACAGCTACAAGGGAACCGTAAATACTTACGTACGTGAAGGTGACACAGCTATCGAAATGAGAACTTTAGGAATCGATATGCCTGTAAACAGTATCATTAGCGGTACTGTTAAGGTAAATTTGGCTTATGACGCAGGAATTCCTTATCTGTCAGCAAGCAAAGAAACAAACGGCGAAAATCTCAAAATCACAGAGAGCAACGAAGCTGCTGAACCTGTTATTGCAACTGTAAAGGACATCCTTGATGGCAAATACACCAACGACCTTATCAAGATTAAGGAGTTCACATTCAGCAAAAAAGAGTATACTCCAGGTAAATTCAACTACTATGCTAATGATGGTGAAAACAAGATTATGATTTACGATAAGTTTAGCGGTATTGGTGGTGTTTCAAAATTAACAGAAGGAGAGAAATATACCTTAACCGGTATTTACGGTGTAATATTCAAAAACATCCCTGAAGTTCTCCCTATCAAGGCTGTAGAAAAGTTTGACCCTACCGGCATCACTAACATAACAACAGATGAAGCTGCAAAGAACGCTCCTGTTTACAACCTCGCAGGCCAGAAGGTAACCAAGGCTTACAAGGGTGTAGTCATCAAGAACGGAAAGAAGATGATTCAGAAGTAATCAAATTCAAAACAACATATCCCTACTGCTCCTCCGATATTCATTTATCGGGGGAGTTTTTTGTTAGGCATAACATAAGAAGGAACCACAAGCAAATCAATCAAATTTTACCCCTATAATATGAAAAGTGGAATAATTTAATGCAATAACATAAAAAAAATACACCTAAAACTACGATATCTCATTTATTTTCACTACCTTTGTTGCGATTTATAAACGTATACGAATAAAAAATGATGAAAAGAAAATTATATATCACCCTATTAGGACTGCTCTCTACCATCATGATGGCAGCTGTACCTTACTGCGATGTGAGAAAATTCTCTATCACAGACGGACTCGCTGCCAATACCATCTCAGACCTCAAGCAAGGTAAAGACAACCTCATGTGGTTCAGTACATGGAACGGACTGTCGTTCTATGACGGCTACAAGTTTCATACTTTCAGAGACAACCCGGATGATATTGACGTTCTGTCAACCAACCGTATACTGAAAATAGAACCATCCTATAACAACAACGTGTGGTGTATCACATACGACCACAAGCTCTACGTATACGATACCCACTTCTGCCAGTTCTTTGCCGTAGGACAGAAATTCAACGAACTGTTCAATATCGACCTGCGCGTGAGCCAGGTATACCCATTGAAAAACGGAGCTACATGGTTTACTTCAGAAGATGGAAAATACATCATCCGATCAATAGGAAAAACCTTTGATGAGCGGAACATAGAACTCATCAAAGTAGGAGAAAAGGGACTCAGAAGCGGAAATGTATGGTACATCCATCAAGATATACACGGAAGAGAATGGGTGCTTACCGACAAAGGCGCATACATATATCATTCGAAAATTCCAAGCAAACTGCCTTTCAAATGCCTCAGAGGGGTGGGAGAAGATGAGTTCCTGGCAACTGAAGACGGTAAACTGGCAAAATATGACCTGCAGAACCGACTCACCATGATACCAATGCCAGAAGGCGTAACCCGTATCAACGGACTGAAAAATACAGGTTACCAGCTTCTGATGGCAACCAACCTGGGTGTAGTAATCTACAACCCGCGCACCTTCAAGTTTGATATCATCAACGTACAGAGTCCGAGTCAGCCTCTGGCAGAGGTAAAGAAGATTTATATCGATGATTTCGGTATGGTATGGGCATTTACAGACGGTATAGGAGTAACCCTTGTCAATCCGAAGACCGGACAGACACAGTGGCTCTTTGCCGACCAGGACGACCCGATGGACCGCACAACCTGCGAAAGCAATTTCATCACACAAGATGAACACAAGACCCTCTGGGTAGTGCCAAGAGGAGGAACCTTCAGTTATTTTGACCGCAAGGCAGGAAAACTGGTGCCTTATCTGCTGAGAAGCAATTCATCGGGCAACTACTGCATACCGAAGATTACGAAATATGTACTCTCAGACCAGGGAATCCTCTGGCTGACAGGCTCTCACGACCTGACACAGGTAGTCTTCAAATATCACCCTTACATTATCAACAAGCTGGATGTGGGCGAAGACGAAGTGTTCTCGGTGAATGCATCGCCAGACGGACATATCTGGGTTGGTTATTACAATGGTATAATCCAGGTGCTCAACGCATCCTACCAAAGCATCGGATACCTGTCGACAAGCGGACAGATTGTGCCACAGCAAGTAAACTTCGCCGAGAAGAGCATCATGTCTATCCACTTCGATATCAAGGGAAGAGCATGGATAGGAACCAACGGAAATGGTGTCTATCTGATAGATAAAATGCAGGTAAGACACTTTGTTTATGATGCCAACAACCCGTCATCGCTGCCGTTCGACAAGATACAAGACATTGTAGCCGACCGCACCGGACGCATCTGGATAGGTACCTACGGAGGTGGGCTGGCACTTGTTAACGAGGCGGCAGACGGCAGTATCAGCTTCATCAGTAAACGAAACGGACTGCCTTGGGAGAAACAGCACTACGACCGCATACGCCGCATCTGCTGCACCACTACGGGAACCATTCTCGTAGGAACTACAGATGGTCTCATCACCTTCAGTGATGCCTTTACAAACGCAAGAAAGATCAATTACCACAAGACCTACTACATACCGAACGATACAACTAGTCTGGCTGCAAACGATATGAACAATATCCTGGAGCACACCAGCGGCAAGATGTATATCTCGCAACAGGGCGGTTTGATGGAAGAGATTGTGAGCAAATCGCTCCTGCAAGACAACCTGAAGATGAAATACTTCCATGCCATCGATGTTAACGAAGGCATCGTACAGGGCATGGTAGAAGACAACCAGGGAAGAATCTGGGTAATCAGAGAATCGAGTATCGACTGCGTAAACCCGAAAACGGGCCAGTGCAATGTGTTCGGACCTAACGACTTCGACTTCAACATGTCGTTCTCGCAAAGCCGTCCTTACCACGATCCGGCAAGCAACAACATCTCGGTAGGTACCCCGATGGGACTGATTACCTTCAATCCGGCTACGCTGAAGAAGAGCAACTACCAGCCTAAAGTCATCTTCTGTTTCCTCCATTATAGCGGAGAGAAGAAGTCGGAACCTATCCTGCACAAGGATAAAGTGGTGATTCCTGCCAACAAGCGAAATCTGACCATCAACTTCGCATCGCTCGACTATCAGCGTAAGTATCAGACCAGATATCTCTATCGCATAGATGGTTTTACAGCTCCAGGCGTGTGGATATCAAACGGAAGCAGCAATACCATCGGCTTCAACCGTATCAGTCATGGCGATTACGTACTCAAGGTGAGAGCCACCAACTCTCACGGTGTATGGAGCAAGTATGTGGCAGAACTGCCTATCGAAGTGCGCCCTACCTTCTGGGAGAGCATCTGGGGCAAATTTCTGATGCTGCTTCTGCTCTTCGGTATCGTAGGCGCAATCTTCTATACCTACAACCAGCGCCAGCGCGAGAACGTAACCCACGAGATGAGCGTGATGAAGAACGAGTTCTACAACGATGCAGCCAACCGTCTGAGAACCCCTCTAACGCTCATCGGAGCCCCGGTAAAAACCGTTTTGGATACCGAACCGGGTATCACCCGAAAGGGCAAGGAACTGCTGAAAATGGTGGCAGACAATGCCAACGAGATGCTGGTAATGCTGGACAAGGTTCAGAGATATGGCAACAAGGCAGACTTCCATACGAACAGCGGTCTGAGCGAGGAAGATTACGACCTGGCAGAAAGGGAGAAAGAGAACGGACAGATTGACGACCGCAATGCATCCGACTATCTGGAAGAAGTAAACAAACAGAAAGAAGAAAAGGATGAAGAGGCTGAACGACTGGAAGAAATGGGCAAGGAACAGAAAGAAGCACAAGAAGAAGCGGAACACAAAGACCAGACGGTACTGGTAGTTGAAGACAATGCCGACCTGCGCAAGTTCCTCTACAGTATCCTCTCGCCTACCTATAACGTGCTGCTCGCAGAGAACGGAAAGGCTGGCTTGGTAATGGCGCGCAAGGAGACGCCCGACTTTATCCTTACAGACGTTACCATGCCTGTGATGGATGGTTTGTCGATGATTCACGAGATTAAGCAGGATACCACCCTCAACAACATCCCAGTGATGATTCTCTCGGCCAAGGCAAGCGTAGAAGACCAGCAACGAGGCTTTGATGAAGGTGTTGATGCCTATATCACCAAGCCATTCTCTACCCCTTATCTGCTCGGCCGAATAGAGGCTATCCTCACCCAGCGCCGCAACATTCAGATGGATGTCATCAGAAAACTGAAGGAAACTGGCGATAAAGATGCCATAGCAGCCCTGAGAATACAGCCAGCAGCAGCTCCTCTGCCTGCGCTTAACCAGGCTGAAACTAGTGCCGAGAACGAAGCGGTTGACCCAAACAGCGAGCTGGCATTTATGGCGGCACAGATTCAAGACAGAACCATGATGCGTATCTTCAGGTTTGTTGTTGAAAATGCAGGCAACCCGGAACTCAAGATTGATGACATCTCGAACGAAATCGGTATGAGCCGAAGCGTACTATATAATAAGGTGAAAGCAACAACCGGAATGACACCGGTAGACTTCGTTCGCCATATACGTATCAAGAAGGCATGCGAGATGTTGCGCAAGACAGACGATACACTGAGCAGCATCGCCTTCGCAGTAGGTTTCACCGACCCTAAGTATTTCTCGAAGGTATTCAAGAAAGAAACGGGTATCGTGCCTACTGAATACCGAAACAGAACGCAGGGATAACCCGCATAATTACAGATAAAAGCAGTCATCATTACTGATGGCTGCTTTTATCTGTATTGACAAAAAGTAAAACATATTACAGGACATATCTTCAGTTGTTGCCGGACACAGCCTTCTTCGTTATCGTACACAGCAAAACGTTCAAACAAGGAAAAAAGCAGAATAGTCATAAAATTGAGCCGTTTTGCTTTGTTTTTGACCGAATATTGCAAAAAAGTATAAAAATGGGGGGGGTATTTGATTAATTTTCCCTTTTTACTGAAAAAAAACTGAGAAAAAGTTTGGTGTTACAAGAAAATGTAGTATCTTTGCAACAAGTTCTTAGAAAAGTTAAATGATAGATTAATCGTAAACCTCTTTTTCTTTGTTTTTTGAGGAAAAAGAGTTAAAGAAAAAAAGAATGCAGGGTTTGTGAAAATCCTGCATTTTTTTATACTGTTTCATACTGATATTGTGTAGTTATATCGTCTACATATTTCATTCTTCTATATTCTATAGTCTAACCGATATCTATATACTCAGCTATATGGTATCTGTTTACCCAGATATACAATATCTATCTACATTATATATATTACGCTTATTCCTTCATCTATGATTTTGTTCGATTTTTAGAATTTTTAAAAAAACTCTTGAAGTATTCTAAGAGAAAAGTAGTATCTTTGCACTCTAGATTATATAAGTTGGGATCGGAAATATAGATAACACATACATAAAGATAAAAAAAATGAGAACTGTTTACGAATTTTCTGTTAAAGACAGAAAGGGAAAGGATGTTTCCCTTAAGGAGTATGCCAACGAAGTGCTGCTCATCGTTAACACCGCTACAAAGTGTGGTTTCACCCCTCAGTATGAGGAACTGGAGAAACTTTATGAGACCTATCATTCTCAAGGTTTCGAAATACTTGATTTTCCTTGCAACCAGTTTGGTCAGCAAGCCCCTGGTACAGATGAAAGCATTCATCAGTTCTGCAAGCTTACATACGGCACAGAGTTCCAGCGCTACAAGAAGATCAAGGTAAACGGAGACGATGCTGCCCCTCTCTTCAAATTTCTGAAAGAATGTAAGGGCTTTGCTGGTTGGGACGAGAGCCACCCTCTCTACCCTGTTCTCGACAAGATGTTGAGCGAGGCTGATCCTAACTACAAGGAGAGTGCCGATATCAAGTGGAACTTCACCAAGTTCCTCGTTAACAAGAAGGGTCAGGTTGTAGCCCGCTTCGAGCCTACCACAAACTTCGATGTCATCGCTAAGGCTATCGAAGAGTGGTTGAACTTCTAATGAAAGATAGAAGTCTCGCACTGAGAATAGAATTTCTAAATAAAAGAAAATAGAATCTCTAAATAAAAAGCCAGGTTGCTTTTCGCAGCCTGGCTTCTTTTATAATGTGATATTGTTATTTCAATATATCTCAAAGAATAATTGTCAACTGTTTGCTATATACTGTTAACTATAATTTAGTCAACCTTTGGCACATCTTTGAGGAACTGCTGGATTTCTTCATCACTCACAGAATAATCGTGCAAATCGCCATTGATAAAGCTATCGTAAGACGGCATATCGATAAGACCATGACCTGAGAGACAGAACAGGATAACCTTCTCCTTGCCCTCTTCCTTAGCCTTCAGAGCCTCACGTATAGTGGCTGCAATCGCATGACAGCTCTCTGGAGCAGGAATGATACCCTCGGTCTGAGCGAAGAGCATACCTGACTTGAATGACTCCAGCTGAGGAATATCTACACCATGCAGATAACCATCCTTCAGAAGTTGGGAGATAATCATACCAGCACCATGATAACGGAGACCACCTGCATGAATGTTGGCAGGCTTGAAATCATGACCCAGAGTAAACATTGGCAGCAATGGAGTGTAACCTGCCTCATCACCGAAATCATACTCGAACTTACCGCGAGTCAGCTTAGGACAGCTCTCCGGCTCTGCTGCTATAAACTCAGTATGGCGCTCGCCTGTGAAGTTGTGACGGAGGAATGGGAAGGCAATACCACCAAAGTTACTACCACCACCGAAACAAGCAATCACCTGATCAGGATACTCACCTGCCATCGCCATCTGCTTCTCTGCCTCTAGACCGATAATGGTCTGGTGAAGTGCCACATGATTGAGCACAGAACCCAGCGTATACTTACAGCCTGGTGTGGTTGTAGCCAGCTCAACAGCCTCACTGATGGCAGTACCGAGCGAACCAGGATGATGAGGATCACGAGTGATAATGTTCTTACCTGCGCGTGTACTCATGGAAGGAGAACCCTCTACAGTGGCTCCAAACGTACGCATGATGCTGGAACGGTATGGCTTCTGCTGCATGGTAATCTTTACCTGATAAACTGCTGCCTCCAGGCCGTAGAGTTTTGCTGCATAAGAGAGGGCTGCACCCCACTGACCTGCACCTGTCTCTGTAGTGACATTGGTATCACCCTCCTGCTTACAGTAGTAGCACTGAGGAATGGCTGAATTGATTTTATGAGAGCCTAACGGATTGATACTCTCATTCTTGAAATAGATATGCGCCGGAGTACCGAGTGCCTCCTCAAGGGCGTAAGCACGTACAAGAGGGGTTGAACGGTAGAAGGTGTACTTCTCCAGCACATCTTCCGGAATATCAATCCAAGCGTGCTCTGTATCAAGTTCCTGCTTTGAGCACTCTTTATTAAATACATGTGACAAATCATCAGCATTCATTGGCTGGTGTGTCTGAGGGTTCAACGGTGGCAATGGCTTGTTAGGCATATCTGCCTGAATGTTGTACCACTGAGTAGGAAGTTCCTGCTCGCTTAAGATGTACTTTTTCTGTCTCATATTTATATATATGTTTAAAATTGTTGTATGCCTGAACAAAGGTACACATAAAAAAATGAAATAAAGAACTTTTTTATGTGTTTTTCCACTATTTTTTTATTTTTATGCAATAAAATAGTTCATTCTACAGGTATTATTTGTTGAATAAGTGTATTTTCAGTGTCATTTTTATAAACTTAATCAAATATTACCCCATAAAATACCAAATATTACCCCCTATATTATAATGGAAAATAGTATCTTTGCAACAGAAAAATTCAAAATGCGTTGTGAAACGCTTATCATCATCTTTTACTTATACAAAAAAAATAAAACATTGGAGTTCAATAGGGATATTGAGATTCCAATGTTTTTTTTATACACTAAACTGAAACATATTATCATGTAAAGTTGACATATCATCATGTAACGTTGTCTGATTTATAACCTTTCAGTATAAATCAATAGTCTATTTTATTGTCTACTTCCACAATTGATAGAGGATTTTACCCATAGACTGTAGACACAGATTATTTCTTTTCATTACCTAAATCTATCTGCGATATCTGATTCAACAGATTTACAGCCTGCCCTACAGTCTTCACATCATTGATGCGAAGCATTCGCTTATTGAATTTTTCCTTCAGAACACAATCTTGAATATGACTGGTAACGTAAGCGAGTATGCGGTTAAACATCTGACTTCTGTAGAACGGACTGTTTACATTGCTCACAAACTGCATCTGCATATAGCCCTGCTTGAGAACAATCTTCTCGCAACCTAGCTTCTTGCCTACCCTACGCAAACCTACCACATGCATCAGTTCGTCTGCTTCATGAGGCACAGGACCAAAACGGTCTATCATACGCTTGCGGTAAGCCTCTACTTCCTCATCGCTCTCCAGACGGTCCAGTTCACGATAAAGGAGCATGCGCTCACTGTCACCCGGCACATAAGTCTGAGGGAAATACATCTCCAGATCGCTCTCTATGCCACAATCGTCAACGAAATCATCACCCGTAAGCTGGGCACCTTCATCCATCTTCTCCTGATAAAGATCACAGAACTCCTCGTTCTTCAACTCTGTGACAGCCTGAGAGAGAATCTTCTGGTAGGTTTCATAACCCAGATCTTCCATAAAACCGCTCTGCTCAGAGCCCAGCAGATTACCCGCACCGCGGATATCCAGGTCCTGCATGGCGAGATTGAAGCCACTACCCAGTTCGCTGAACGTCTCCAGAGCCTCCAGACGGCGACGCGCCTCAGGAGTAAGTGCACTCTTAGGTGGCGCCATCAGATAGCAGAAAGCCTTCTTGTTGCTTCTTCCTACGCGTCCACGCATCTGATGCAGGTCACTCAATCCGAAGTGATGAGCATCGCTCACGATAATCGTATTGGCATTCGAAATGTCGATACCGTTCTCTACAATAGTGGTAGAAAGCAGTACATCATAATCGTAATTGATAAAGCCCATGATGATTTTCTCCAAATCCTCAGGCTTCATCTGTCCGTGACCGATTGCTACCCTACAGTCTGGAATATGCTTCTCTATGAGCATCTTGAGCTCCGGAAGCTTGGATATTCTGTCGCATACGAAATAAACCTGTCCGTTTCGGCTCATCTCGAAATTGATGGCATCGCAGATAACTTCACTACTAAACGTTACCAGTTCGGTATGAATCGGATAACGGTTAGGTGGCGGAGTGCGCATGATACTCATATCCCGGGCGCCCATCAGAGAGAACTGGAGGGTTCGCGGAATCGGAGTGGCACTCATCGTGAGTGTATCGACATTTACCTTGAGCTGACGGAGTTTCTCTTTGGTAGACACACCGAACTTCTGCTCTTCATCGATGACGAGCAGTCCCAGGTCATGCCATTTCACGGTCTTTGATATCAGCTTATGCGTACCTATGAGAATATCAATCTTACCCTCTTTCAGGGCGTCAAGCACCTCTCTGGTTTCCTTCGTTGTACGGGCTCTACTGAGATAGTCTACCCTTACAGGCATGCCTTCCAGACGCTTTTTGAAAGTCTGATAGTGCTGGAAAGCCAGAACGGTAGTAGGCACCAGCACCGCAACCTGCTTGCTGTCGCACGCAGCCTTGAAGGCTGCACGAATGGCAACCTCAGTCTTGCCGAAGCCCACATCGCCACAAACCAGACGGTCCATCGGTCTGCCACTCTCCATATCCTTCTTCACCTCCTGAGTAGCCTTATTCTGGTCTGGCGTATCTTCATACAGGAAGGAAGCCTCCAGCGTATGCTGCAGATAATTGTCGGCACTGAAGGCGAATCCCTTCTCCCGCCGGCGCTGGGCATAGAGTTTGATCAGGTCGCGCGCAATGTCCTTGATTCGCTTCTTAGCTTTGTCCTTGAGTTTATCCCAGGCACCTGTACCCAGTGTAGACAGGCGAGGCGGAGTACCGGTATCGCTGCGGCGATATTTGCTGATTTTATAAAGCGAGTGGATAGAAACATCCACCTTGTCATTGTTCGTATAGACGATTCGGATCATTTCCTGATAGCTGTTGCCCGTAGGAACCCTAACCAGACCGCCAAACTTGCCGATACCGAAGTCTACATGCACGATAAAATCTCCCACTTCCATCTCCTGCAGTTCCTTCATGGTGAGTGCCATCTTGCCGGCTCTCGCTTTATCTGAGCGCAGGTTATATTTATGAAAACGGTCAAAAATCTGATGATCGGTAAAGAAACAGCACTTCTTGTCATGGTCAGTAAAGCCTTCATGAAGCGTCTTGTCTACCGGTGTAAAACGGATGGCGTAGCGCTTCAGCTCTTCGCTTTCAAAGATATCCTTCAGGCGCTGTTGCTGCTTCTGGCTATCTGCCAATATATATAAGGTGTAACCCTGGAGCAGGAAATCCTCCAGAGTTTGACAAAGCAAATTGAAATTCTTATGGAAAAGAGGCTGTGGAGCGATATTGAAAGGTATCACAGCCGAACTCTCTGACGGAGCGACCTTGCCGAACTCGATACGGAGATGAGCCGCTACTGCCTTCTTGAAATCGAGCAGAGAAACGAGGTTGAGCTCGGTCTTCATGTCATGTCTGATGCGCTCAGCCTCTACCTCAGTAGCTCCCTCCAGCTGCTCGGTAAGGCTCTGCGATGAGAAGCCTTCGGTATAGATCTGACCGATGCGGTCGCAAACGAAAGAAAGGTCTTTCGCAACGACTGGCGTACTTTCGGAGAGAAAATTGAGGAAACACTGCTTGTTGCTCTCGATATGGGCGAGTTCGGGCACGATTTCTATCTCTGTGCGCTTTGCCTGCGAGAGCTGGGTCTCAACATCAAAGGTACGGATGGTGTCAATCTCATCGCCGAAGAAGTCGATACGGAACGGATATTCGCAGTTGTAGGAATAGACATCGAGGATGCTTCCACGCACGGCAAACTGGCCCGGTTCATAAACATAATCGGTTTCTTTAAGTTCGAAATCGCGCAGAGTATGAACCACATCGGTCTGAGCAATCTGCTGACCTACAGTCAGTTTCAGAATCCGTTCATCCAGATTTTGCTTAGCCACAACGAGTTCTGCCAGTGCATCGGGATAAGTGACTACCGGGAAATGTCCTCCCGAAGAGAGGCGCGCCAGCACCTCTGTACGTAGGATTTCGTTCGCTGCATCACGCTGCCCGTATTTCACGGCACGCCGATAGCTGGAAGGAAAGAAGAAGACCTTCTCCTGCCCCATCATCTGAGTGAGATCGTGATAAAAATAGCCTGCTTCATCGGCATCATCCAGTACGAAGAGTACCGAACGCCTCATCTTCCCCTGCAGAGAAGCAAAGAACATCGGAGCCGAAGAGCACAGCAAACCCTGGAGAAAAATGGAATGAACCGACTTCTTCCCCATCAAATCAAAGAGGGCATCCGCCTGTGGCGAACGCCCGTATGTTTTTTCTATCTTTTGGATTTCCATCCAAGTACTGATTAGTGATTACTGATTACTGAGTAGTGATTACTGAATATTAATCCTTCTTCGGATATTTCTTGAACCAGCCATCCAGGCGCAGTCGCATCACGCCAAAGAAAGCCTCCCCAAAGATGCCACCACTCATCTTGCTCACACCTTCACGACGGTTAACAAAGATGACAGGCACCTCCTTGATCTTGAAACCTATTCGATGAGCCGTATATTTCATCTCTATCTGGAAAGCATAGCCCTTGAAGCGGATAGCATCCAAATCTATGGTTTCCAACACCTTACGTCGGTAGCAGACGAATCCAGCTGTGGTATCATTCACCTTAAATCCGGTTACGATACGTACGTATTTAGAAGCGAAATAGCTCATCAAAACGCGTCCGATAGGCCAGTTGACCACGTTCACACCCGAAATATATCTTGAGCCTACAGCCACATCATACCCCTCATCGTGAGTTGCCGCATAGAGACGAGGCAAATCATTAGGATCATGACTGAAGTCGGCATCCATCTCGAAGATGAAGTCATAGCCCTGCTCCAATGACCATTTGAAGCCCATGATATAGGCAGTACCCAAACCGAGTTTACCCGAACGCTCCAGGATATGCAGACGACCGGCAAACTCATTAGCCATCAAGCCCTTAACAATGGCAGCAGTACCGTCAGGACTTCCGTCATCGATAACGAGGATATCAAACTGCTTTTCGAGACCGAAGACAGCACGGATGATTTTCTCGATGTTTTCCTTCTCATTATATGTAGGAATGATTACTATGCTATCACTCATAACTTCTTCTAATTTTAATGATTCTGATTCTATATAATGTAATACAGATGCAAAATTACAACTTATTTTTGAAATAACAAGCGAAAAACCGAAATTATTGGTCCGGATTCTCTACAAAACCCTGATATTTCTTGTCAAGTCCGTTCATGATCGCCTCATAGCTCTTGTTCATCTGGTTCTTGATATTGTCAGCTCCCTTGCCTATCGGCTCGATAGGCTCATGAATGGTGAGCTTCAGAGGATGCCAGAAAGCCCAGTAGATATCCTTCATGCGAGGCTTCACATCAAAACTGCCATTGATGGTAAGCGGACATACCGGCAACTGCAGTTCATCGGCAAGCATGAAAGCACCGCGGCGGAACACACCCATGTGCCCCGTAAACGAACGGGCACCCTCTGGGAATACCACCAGCGACATGCCCTCTTTAAGCACCTCGCGAGCACGGTCATAAGAAGCACGGATCTTAGAAGGTCCGCTCTTGTCTACAAAGATGTGGTGCGCATACTCACAGGCGATACCGACGAGAGGCACTTTGCGCAAGCCCTTCTTCATCATCCACTTGAAGTTTCTGCCCAGGAAACCGTAAATCAGGAAGATATCGAAAGCGCCCTGATGATTGGCCACGAAAACATAACTCTGGTTCTTCTTGAGATGCTCACGTCCCTCCACCTTTACAGGCAGGAGGAGGATGCGGACCCAAAGCCAGGACCAATACTTGCCGGGATAATAGCCCCAGAAATGGCCATTGCCCAGCATACATCCCAAAACGGTAGACAGACTGGTTAAAACACTAGCTACCAACAGGATAGGCAAGCATATTACAAGCTGATACAGACGATATAAGTACTTCATTTTTTATTTAAGAATGAATAATTTAACACTCAACATTTAACA
>OGRO01002188.1_pt1 | contig 15621 bp, 14 predicted proteins | sample 1553451 | NCBI WGS metagenome assembly OGRO01 (sample SAMEA2580021, study PRJEB22360) | human gut metagenome
CATCGCTGAGCTGTTCGCGCTTCAGCTTGCGTTTATTATCCATGCACAGATTTATGCACACCCTGTAAAGCCATGCCTTTATCTGCGCTTCTTCCATATCCTTCAGTTTATCCGCGTATTTAAGCGCGCGGATGAAAGTTTCCTGCGTAACGTCGCCCGCGTCGCTTTCGCTTTTGGTCACACCGTAAGCGGCCCAATATACCATGCGGGAAAAGGCTTTATAAATGGCTTCGAATTCCCATCGCGCCATCATCATCCCTCCTGTTCATATAACGTGAAACCTGCAAAAAAAGTTGCACGCCGCGAAATTTTTATTTTAGGCGCGCATACCGAAAAAATGGTATGCTCTCAACATATAAGCATACCATTTCGCAACGGATTTGTGAATCCGTTTATTCTCTTATTCTTCTTTCGCGCTCAAGCGCTTCCTTTTTGCCGTGCACGCGGCCAAGGCCGTAAAAAATAACGCATGCGCACAGAAGGTTTATCCGCCCCGCTATGTCTGCACCGTTTACGCCGCACGCAAAGCTGACCGCCACGTTTGCAAAGCCGAGGCCGATAAGCACGCAGCTTATTCTGTTCAGGTGGTTGATGCGGCTGTCTATATCCGAAAACAGCTCAAATTCGCCAAGCTCCGCCTTTTTGCGGAAGTACAGCCATTGCAGCACCCTGCCAACGTATTCCGCGCCCGATTCGCGCATAAGCTCCATGTATTCTTCATCGGCAAACGGAACCGGAGTCACGCTGCCCATACCGCCTGTGTTGAGTCCTTTGTCGCCTTCACCGATACGTTTGTAGTCTTTTGCTACGGGGAGGACTTTATAGTTTTCACCGTCGGTCAGGACAAATACGGAACACTCGATACCGCTCAGGAACTCTTCAATGACAACTGTTGCCGATGCAGAGCCGAACATACCGCCGAGCATTTCTTTCAGTTCCTTTTTGGCTTCGTCCAGCGTGGGGAGAATCAGTACGCCTTTTCCGGCACAGAGGCCGTCGGCTTTCAGTACATAAGGAGCTTCCAATGTTTCGAGGAAGGCCAAACCTTCTTCAATAGTTGCGGAAGTGATACTTTTGTAACGGGCTGTCGGGATGTTGTGACGCATCATGAAGCCTTTTGCAAATTCCTTGCTTCCTTCCAGTTCGGCTCCCTGTGCGGAGGGACCGATAACAGCGATGTGTTTAAGTTCGGGGCGGTTCTGGAAGTAGTCGTAGATTCCTTTTACCAACGGATCTTCGGGACCTACTACGACCATGGCGATGTCTTCCTTCAGGGCGAAAGCGCTGATAGCTTCAAAATCAGTAGCCTTGATGTTGACATTTTCGCCTACGGCAGTTGTTCCGGCATTTCCCGGAGCAATATACAGCTTCTCAACTTTCGGACTTTGGGCAATTTTCCATGCCAGTGCATGTTCGCGGCCGCCCGAGCCAAGTAATAATATCTTCATCTTTGTGCTATTATAAGTTATACTGTTATATATGATTTGTATAGATGCGGTGGACTTCACAGGTTTTATAAATTCTGCTCAAAGTACCGGGTGATTTTCTCGTGCAGATGTACACGGTCACGGCCTGCTACGTTGTGCTTGTGGCACGGGTAGATAAACAGGTCGGGATAAGTGCGGGCATCTACACAGGCTTTCATAAACGAGAGGGTGTGCTGTGGCACGCAGGTATCGTCATGATCGTCGTGAATAATCAACAGGTGACCTTCCAGTTGACCGGCAAGATTCTTCAGGTTACATTCTTTGTAGCCTTCCGGATTGCTTTCCGGTGTGTCCATATAGCGTTCGCCGTACATCACTTCATAATATCCCCAGTCGATGACAGGGCCACCGGCTACGCCTACTTTGAATATTTCCGGGTAACGGAGCAACAAGGCAGTGGTCATGTGCCCTCCAAAGCTCCAGCCGTGCACGCCGATGCGTCCGCCGTCTACGTAAGGGAGGGATTTCAGGAATTCGACACCTTTTACCTGGTCTTTGCCTTCTTCAATGCCGAGGCGACGGAAGGTGGCGTTCTCAAACTCCAGTCCGCGGTTACTGCTGCCACGATTGTCGATCGTAAACATGATATAGCCTTTGTTGGCCATATACGTGTCCCAGCCACGTGCGCCATTCTGCCAGCCTCCGGTGACACATTGGGCATGAGGACCTCCGTAGACGTAAATAATGGTTGGATATTTCTTGTTCGAGTCAAAGTTTGCCGGCTTCATCAGGCGGTAGTGAAGGTCGGTTGTGCCGTCGGCCGCTTTGATTGTCCCGGTTTCAATACTTGGCATTTGATAACCTTCATACGGGTCTTTGGCAGTCAGCAGGTTTACGGTTTCTTTGAAGTTCTTTGTATCTACCAGATTAATTATGCGGGGCTGGTCTTTAGTGGAATAACGGTCGATAAGGAACGTCCCGGAAGCGTTGAGCACTCCGTTGTGTTCACTCTCTTTACTGCTATCGAACGGGCGGCTCATCTTTCCGTTGTTCACGTTTACTGCGAAATGACCGCTTCTCAAGCCCTCTATGGCGGTGAAGATAACTTCTTTCCGCTTAGCGTTGAAGCCTAATATGTTTTTTACCAGCCAGTTGCCTTTAGTCAACTGTTTTACCTTCACTGATTCGCGATATTGGGCGCCGCCGGTTCCTTCCTGAAGGTCACCGTAAATGCTTGCTTTGGTATCAAACAGATAGAGGTGATTGTATCCATCGCGCTGGCTCTGATAAATGAATTTGCTGGTATCCCACGGCAAGAATATAATCGGGTTTTGCGGCTCTACGTATTTCGGGTGAGTTTCTTCGTAGAGCACCTTTGTCAGCTTGCCTGTTTCTGCGTTGTATTGGCAAAGTTTGGCATGGTTCTGGTCGCGGTTTACTTCAATCAGGTAGAGGCTCTTCTCGTCCGGTGCCCAACTGATGTTCGTAAAGTAGCGGTCGGTAGGGTCGCCTGCATCCAGGTAAATGCTTTTGCCCGTTGCGGGGTTGTAGATACCTACCTTCACTTGGTGGCTGGTCATTCCTGCCATCGGATACTTGTCCGGCTCCAGTGTCGCTATGCGGGTGGAGGTATTTACTTGTGGATAATCGGTTACCATGCTCTCGTCCATACGGTAGAAAGCAAGCAGATTTCCTTTCGGACTCCAGAAAGTACCTTTTGAGATACCAAATTCCTGACGGTGTACGCTTTGTCCGCATACGATGCCTTTCGGTTCATCGGTGACTTGTTGTGTTTTCCCGTCGGCAGTCGTTACAAACAGATTGTTGTCAAGGGTATAAGCCAATGAACGGCTTTCCTTGTTCCAGTCCTGGTTGGCGGCTTTAGGAGAGAGAGGCTGACTCCATATTATTTCCTTTTTAGTTAAATCGATCAGCACTTTATTGGATGTGGTATTTACCAACATCATCTTTTCAGCGTATGGGAAAGATACATTTCTGAAGTGGTTGATTTTCCCTAATTTCTTGTTTGCCAACAGTTCATTCACTTCCTGCAAAGTGATAAGTACGTTTTCCTTTCCATTTGCCGGATGGATGGTTTTTACCTCTTCTATGTCGGCGTTGATGCATACATCCCCCCACCATTGCAAACCATACAGATTCTGTGGAAGCAGGTTATAGTAATTGTTTCCTCCCGGCATCAAGTCTTCCAGTGTGAAACTTTTCTTGTCTTGTGCCCATGTTACAGATGAAGCCATGATTAATAAGGCGATCAGATTGATTAATTTTCTCATAACTGTTTATTCTTCTGTCTTTTCCTTATTGTCGTCAAATTTACGGGGGCTGCTTTTGAAATTGTCGCGGCCTTCACGTTTGTCACCAAAGTTGCGGTGTTCTCCTCTTTTGAAATCGCCACGTCTCTCACGTTTGTCATCAAAAGAGCGTCTTTCTCTGCGCTCTCCTCCTTTGTACTCTCCGTGTCCTTCACGTCTGTTGTCAAAACTACGATGTTCTCTGCGTTCTCCATATTCTACTTTTTCCGTGTTACGGCGCGGACGGATTTCTTCTCGGCGGGGCTTGAACTCCCGATCGGCATTTTCACTACGGAATTCTTTGAATTTGCCGTCGAATAATTGGTATTTGCGGAATTCGCATTCCAACGAACCGTTGAACAGGGGAATTTTTATAGAAGGCTTTAAACCAATCTGGTCGAAACATTCTTCACGGTAACTTAGTACCCATGCATCATTGCCGGTGAAAGAGTGTTTCAGACGTTCGCCTATCATTTGATACAGGCCCAGCAAGTCATTGGTTGAGATACGTTCTCCATAAGGAGGGTTGGTGATGATGATGCTTTTTTCTTTGGGTTGCTCAAATTGCTGGAACGGTTGGATTTTTAAGATAATTTCCTTGCTCAGTCCGGCTGCTTTCACATTGTGAGTGGCGATTTCATTTGCTTTCGGATTGTTGTCATATCCAAAAATTTTATGTGTGAACTCACGTTCCTGTGAGTCGTCATTGTAGATGCGGTCAAATAGTTCCTGATCAAAATCGTTCCACTTTTCAAAAGCGAACTCCTTGCGGAATACGCCGGGAGCGATGTTACGTGCTATCAGGGCGGCTTCGATAGGGATTGTTCCTGAACCGCACATCGGGTCTATCAAATCACATTCGCCTTTCCATCCGGTCATCAGGATCATACCGGCTGCCAGTACCTCATTCAAAGGAGCTTCTACAGCTTCCTGGCGATAACCCCGGCGGTGGAGTGACTCACCCGAGCTATCTAGTGACAGAGTACATTTATCTTCGGCTATATGGATGTTCAGTGCCACATCGGGATGGTTGATGCGTACCGAGGGGCGCTCTCCTGTCTTTTCACGGAAATAGTCCACAATGGCATCTTTTACTTTATAGGCCACGAACTTGGAGTGACGGAATTCGTTCGAGAAAACCACAGCGTCTACGGCAAAACTTTTATCTTTATCCAAGAAGTTTTCCCATGCAATGGTTTTGATAGCTTCGTAAACTTCGTCGGCATTCTTCGCCTCAAAATGTTTAATGGGTTTCAGGATGCGGATGGCAGTACGCAGGCAGAAGTTTGCCTTATACATCATTTCTTTATCGCCCGTAAAGGCTACCATGCGTCTTCCTACTTCTATATTGCTGGCTCCCAGCTCGGTGAGTTCTTTTGCCAGTACTTCTTCCAGTCCCTGGAAAGTCTTGGCGATTAGCTCGAATTCTTCCTTCATCTTAAATGATAATTACGTAATTTCAATTGATGGGACAAATTTAATGATTTTCTGTTTGCTAATCAATTATTTAGAGAATTAATCTGTCTGATGAAGCAAAAAAGAGGATGAAATCGGGACATCCGCTCTCTTTGCCGGGGTTCTTTATTTATCTTCAATTATAAAAAGTCTTTGAAAACGGGATTTGGTGTATCTTTGGAATAAATTGAAAAAATGTATCCGGCAATATAATTGTTATCCTATAGAAATAAATTCTACACAGGAATTTGCCATTTTTGCTGAATCAAGAAACTTAAATAGAAATCAGAATGAAAATGGAATTGACGAATGAGAAACGTAAAGGATATGTGGTTTGTGCTTTAATGATACTGGTCTCTTGTTTGTATTTGGTTTATCTGGGATACAGTCTATACCGTATGGGGCATGTTTAGGATAAAAATGAAACCATATCTGTATCGCACAGGTATGGTTTCTGTAAGAGAATTCTATGATTAATAGGTTGAGTGACTTTTATGCGAGTTCTTCTGCCAGATAGACTTCGTTTACTTCGCTGAAAAACTCATCGGCGATATCTGACAGGGTTTCCAATGCTTCTTCGGCAGTTTCGCCGTAAGTGCAGCATTGGTGGTAGTCTGTTAAAAAGGCGTAATATTCCCCGTCGGGTGTACATTCTATCTGATATTCATTGCTTTTAAGTTTCATATATACCTCCTTTTTTATTGTACTGCAAATATCGTATTTACCTGTTACAGGAAGGTGTATAGGACGTTACTGTTTTATTAAAAAGTTTGCTGTCATACTACTTTTTGACCATTTTGCAATGTCAGCATCTCTTTAGGTATGCAGGCTTTGATTTTTTCTATCAGCATATTGAGCAGGGTATGACGAATGAAGTCTGTACGTGTCACTATGTAGATTCTCCGTGTGGGACGTGGCATGGCAAACGGACGCACCAGTCGTTTTTGTTCGTCATTGAGTTGCAATACGGCTAGTTCGGGGATAAATGTGATACCTTTTCCGCTCTCTACCATGCGCATGAAAGTTTCCATGCTTCCCAGCCGGTATGCAATTTGACAAGACTGGGCGGATTCCAATTGGCAGAAACGCATCAGTTGGTCGCGGAAACAATGTCCTTCGTCCAACAGCCACAACTGTTCACCGCTGACTTCGCTGGAACGGATCATTTCTTTTTTAAAGAGAGCGTTATGTCTTGAAACATATCCTAAAAAAGATTCATAATAAAGAGGTATGGAGTGGAAATGGGCCCCTTCTGCTGCTCCGGCAATAAGGACAGCTTCCAGTTCACCCGCTTTCAGTGCCTCCAGGCATTCTTGTGTTTTCATCTCTGTAACTCTGATGTCCAAGGAAGGGTATTCTTCCATTAGTTCGGGAAAGAAACGGGGTAGCAGGTAGGGTGCGATTGTAGGCAGGACTCCTATACGGAATATACCTCCTAACGAACATGCTTCTTCCTTTACTATATCTTTAATCAGATTGGCCTGGCGCAAGGTTATTCTGGCTTGTTCTATCACTTTCCGTCCTGTCAGTGTAGGTTGGACGGGTTGGGTGGTACGGTCGAATAATTTGGTGTTTAACTCATCTTCCAGCTTTTGTATCATGGCACTCAAGGTGGGTTGTGTTACATTACAGTATTCGGCAGCTTTGGCAAAGTGCCTTAACTCATCCACGGCAAGGATATATTCCAGTTGTTGCAGGTTCATAATTTTCAGCTTAATAGATTTTATCTATACAAAGATAGAAATTATCAGTTTGACACGCATTACTTTCCCCCTTATCTTTGCATCAGAGAAAAAAATAAAAGTAATCAATTTAAAAATAAAAACATTATGAGAACATTAGATTATATCAAGTTAGATTCAGCGGCAGCTGCAAAGGTAGTAGAATCATTGCAACAATTATTGGCAGACTACCAAGTATTTTATGCTAATCTTCGTGGGTTCCACTGGAATATTAAAGGGCATGGTTTCTTTGTACTGCACAGCAAATTTGAGGATTTGTATAACAATGCAGCCGAGAAAGTGGATGAACTGGCAGAACGTATCCTGATGCTGGGAGGCGTCCCGAAGAACAAGTATAGCGATTATTTGAAAGTATCGAATATAAAAGAGGTAGAGGGTGTTACAAACGGTGACGAAGCATTGAACAACATTTTGGAAACTTACAGTCATTTCATCGTGGAAGAGCGTAAACTTTTGGCTGTCGCTTCACAAGCCGGTGATGAGGCTACTGTAGCGGTGATGAGTGACTATTTGAAGGAACAGGAAAAAATGGTGTGGATGTTGTGCGCATATGCTTCAAAGTAACCGTTGGTTTGCTTTAGTTTAGGAGAAAGGAGTATCAGAGTGTCGGTGCTCCTTTTTCTGTTTTTATTTGTCAATTTATGTTTTTCTTCAAATTATGGATTCCCCTCTTGTTTTAAGTATGTGTGATACTCTTCTGCAAAGAAGTGAGGAATCGGGCGATAAGCATATGCAAATTATTTCTTATTGTATTAAGCTGGATTATTTTTATTATAAGAATGATGAAGAGAATATATTGAAACAGACGGATGAGGTGAAGAAAGTATGTTTGAGGCTGGATAATTTAAAATATTACTATTTTGCATGGGGCGGCAGACTTATTACTTATTATTGATACAGGGAAAGGAATTCTTAAAGACAAGCATGATTTTGTATTTGAACGTTTTACCCAATTAGATGATTTTATGCGAGGGACAGGATTAGGGCTTCCTATCTGCCGGTTGCTGGCTGAGAAATTTGGAGGTTCTCTTGTGATTGATGCCGATTATACACAGAGATGCTGCTTTGTGCTGAGACTTCCGTGGGTGCATAAAGAAGTTTCTGATCATAGATTACATGGATTTACACATATTTAAAACTTGATAAATTATGAATGTAATCCAAACTAATCTATGATGACAAAAGGTCTTTATTCGTCTTTGTTTTTTCGTTGTACGATACGTGATCCGGCAGGTACATTTTCTGTTACCCAAATATTACCTCCTACGGTAGCCCCCTTGCCAATAGTAACACGCCCTAAGATTGTTGCATTGGAATATACAATGACATCGTCTTCCAAAATAGGATGACGTGGAATGCCTTTAATGGGATTTCCATTATTGTCTAGCGGAAAGCTTTTAGCTCCTAATGTTACCCCTTGATAGAGCTTCACATTATTTCCGATGATGCTGGTTGCTCCGATTACTACACCTGTACCGTGGTCAATAGTGAAATGATGTCCTATTTGTGCCCCCGGATGAATATCGATACCGGTTTCCGAATGTGCCATTTCTGTAATGAAGCGTGGGATTAAAGGTACACCCAGTATTAACAGCTCATGTGCGATGCGGTAATTGCTGATAGCTCGGATAGCTGGATAGCAACTGATGATTTCACCAAAGCATGTGGCGGCGGGATCACCATAATATGCGGCTTCTACATCGGTAGCCAGAATGCGGCGGAGTTCGGGCAATTTATTGATGAAACGAGCTGCCAGCAAAGAGGCTGTTTCTCTGCACGGTTCATTGTCATCGGTTGCATTTTTACTGTTTTCTTGTCCGAAGCAAAGTCCTGCCAGAATTTGTTCAGTCAGCAGGCCGAACAGGGTTTCTACATTTACACCGATATGGTAGTTGATGGTATGGCTGTTAACGGTGGAATTACCAAAGTAACCAGGGAAGATAATGGCGCGTGCCAATTCTACTATCTTGTATAGGGATTTGGCAGATGGTAAAGGATCTCCATCTTTGTGTTGATGGAATAATCCTTTATAGGACTGGCTTTCAGATAATTCATCTACTGCCTGCGTTAATATGTTCGTGTAATTGAATGTAGTCATGAATTGAATGTTTTGGAAGGACAAAAGTAAGTAAATTCTATATTATTGCCAATAAATAGAATGAATATTGACTTTAATCCTTTATTTTTGCAGAAAAAGGGAATATTTATGGTAAATAAGAAAAATCCATTTGCTTTTAAGGTGAAACAGGAAACTAAAAAGAAGTCCGGTGGCAAACGGATCGGTAAATCCAAGCCGGATAAAGCGAATAATCAGTTGAATAGAAGAGTGAGGTAAATGAAACTATTGTCTTGTTGTAGGGAAAGATCCAGTCTGCCCCTACAACAGGATGTTAATCTTTATTTCTCGATCAAAGCGAAATCAAGTTGCTTTTTCTCCAGATTGGCGCGGGCCACTTTAATGGTAACCGGATCTCCCAAACTGAATTTTTTGTGATGCCGGCGCCCCGTCAGACAATAGTTCTTTTCATCGAAATCATAATAATCATCACCAAGGTCACGCATGGGAACCATACCTTCGCACTTGTTTTCGTTCAATTCCACATAAAGTCCCCATTCGGTAACTCCGGAAATGACTCCATCGAACTCCATGCCCAAACGTTCACCCATAAACTCTACTTGTTTGTATTTTACAGAAGCACGTTCTGCATTGGCGGCGATTTGTTCCATTTCAGAACTATGGTCGCACAACTCTTCGTATTTCGTTTCCTGTACCGTACGTCCTCCTGCCAGATAGCGGGTGAGCAGACGATGAACCATCATATCCGGAAAACGGCGGATAGGTGAGGTAAAGTGAGTATAATAGTCAAATGCCAGACCATAGTGGCCAATATTATGAGTGGAATAACGGGCCTTTTGCATGGCACGCAAGGATACGGTTTCCACCAGATTTTGTTCTTTCTTATTCTTTATGTCGTCCAGTAAACGATTGATGGATTTGGATATCTCTGTTTTGCTACCCGATGTACGTATCTTATATCCGAAGCGATTGATAAACCAATTCAAGTTCTCCAGTTTATCGGGGTCCGGAAGGTCGTGGATACGATAAGGGAATACTTTGGCTTTCTTGTTTTTAGGTACTTTACCGATTTTTTCGGCAACCGTGCGGTTGGCCAACAACATAAATTCTTCTATCAACTTATTGGCTTCTTTGGATTCTTTGAAGTAGACACTGAGTGGTTTGCCGGTTTCGTCTATCTCAAATTTCACTTCTATGCGGTCAAAGTCAATAGCACCGGCAGCCAATCTTTGTTTACGCAGGATTTGTGCCAGTTTGTTCAGCTCCAGAATTTCTTCTTTGTAGTCGCCTTCACCCGTTTCAATCACTTTTTGCGCCTCCTCATAGGTGAAACGGCGGTCGCTCTTTATAATGGTGTGCACGATGCGCGAGTCTTTCACCTCTCCCTTTTCATTCATATTGAAAATGACGGAGAATGCCAGTTTCTCTTCGTCGGGGCGGAGGGAACAGATGAAGTTACACAGCCGTTCGGGCAACATGGGGATGGTACGGTCTACCAGATAAACGGAAGTAGCGCGCTTTTCAGCTTCTTTGTCGATAACGCTTCCTTCTTTTACGTAATGAGTAACATCGGCAATGTGCACGCCTACTTCCCATAGTCCCGGTTTGATGAGACGGATGGAGAGCGCGTCATCAAAGTCCTTTGCATCTTTAGGGTCAATGGTGAAAGTTGTTACATTGCGGAAATCTTCACGTTCTGCATAGTCCGCTTCGGAAATCTCTGCCGGAATCTTTTCGGCAGCGGTTTCTACATTCTTAGGATATACGTAAGGTAAACCGAATTCGGCCAAAATGGCATGCATCTCAGTTGTGTTTTCTCCTGCTTTTCCCAAGATATCAATGACTTGTCCTATCGGATTTTTTGCCTCTTCGGGCCATTCTACAATTTTCACAACCGCTTTGTCCCCATTCTTTCCACCTTTCAGCTTATCTTTCGGGATAAAAATATCATTTGCCAGGGTGCGGTTCTCGGTCAGCAGGAAGGCGTAGAATTTCTCTACTTTCAGTGTACCGACAAAAGTATCATTGGCACGTTCCAGAATTTCTATCACTTCACCTTCCGGATTCCGATTCTTACGTTTGGCAAAGAGGGCTATTTTTACTTTGTCATTATTCATGGCATGTGCCGAATTACGTTCGGCTATGAAAATAGTTTCTCCACCATCATCGGGGATGAAGGAGTTCTTGCCGTTGCTTTTACGCTGAAAGACGCCAGTCATAATCAGGCCGTGGTCGTTCAGTTTGTAGTGTCCTTTTTCTACTTCTTGCAGAAAATCATCCTCAATCATTTCAGTAATGATGTCGGCACAAAGCATTTTAAGCGGATGTGTAGTGAGGTTCAGACTGCTTGATAATTGTTTCAGACTGAATGTTTCGTTCGGTTTTGTGTGGAATAAGCTTATCAGTCGTTCAGACATTTCGCTTTTTTTCATACGTTTCCCTGCTTTTTTTTCTTTCTTTTTAGCCATAAGGGGATATATTAATGTATTATGTGCTACAAAGTAAACAAAATAATTGGAATAGCGGTTCAATAGATACATTAAATTTGGTTGAATCTAAATGAAACGTGCTATCTTTGTCCGTTCTAAAACAATTGTTATGACTGAACTTGATAAGAAAATCAGGGAAAAAGAAATTTATAAAGTTACACTAGTGGGGAGTTTTGTTAATTTCTTGCTGGTTATTTTTAAATTTCTTGCCGGAATCGCAGGGCATAGTACCGCTATGTTGGCAGATGCAGTTCATTCTCTATCTGACTTCATTACGGACGTAGTAGTGATTCTTTTTGTACGTATATCCAATAAACCAGTGGACAAGAGCCATGATTATGGTCATGGGAAATATGAAACATTGGCTACTGCTTTCATTGGTATGGCATTATTGGGGATAGGATTTGGAATATTATGGAATGGAGCAACAGAAATATTGGTTTTTCTACGAGGTGGGGAGCTTCGTCAACCGGGAATGTTGGCATTGGTTGCTGCCATTATTTCTATTTTGTTGAAGGAAATACTTTATCAATATACAGTCAGAGTGGGGAAAAGATGCGATTCACAGGCTGTTGTGGCGAATGCATGGCATCATAGGAGTGATGCATTATCATCCATTGGTACGACTGTCGGTATTGGCGGAGCGATTTTACTTGGTCCTCATTGGGCGGTACTTGATCCTATTGCCGCTGTGACAGTCAGTTTCTTTATTATGCGGGTTTCCATTAAGTTGCTGATTCCTTGCTTGGATGAATTGCTGGAAAAGTCTTTGCCGGATAGCGTGGAACGTGAGATAGAGGGGATTGTGTTATCTTTTGATGGAGTCAGCGAACCGCATCATTTACGCACGCGGCGCATCGGAAACAATTATGCTATAGAGATTCATATACGCATGGATGGGAACATTTCTCTGCATAAAGCGCACGAAACAGCAACAGGTATTGAACATAGATTAAAAGAAAAATTTGGAGAGGATACTCATGTGGGTATTCATGTGGAACCGGTGAAATAAAATACGAAGAATGAATAACGAAGAATTTGCACAGAAGAATACTTGCCGATTAAAGAAAGTATTGGTAACCGGAGCAAGCGGATTTATTGGCAGTTTCCTGGTGGAAGGAGGATTGGAGAGAGATATGCAGGTATGGGCTGGTGTACGTAAAAGCAGTAGTCGTGCCTATTTGAAAGATCCTCGCATTCAATTTGCCGAATTGGATTTTGCTCATCCCGGAAGGTTGACGGAGCAATTGGCTGTTCATAAACAATTGCATCAGGGATGGGATTATATCATTCATTGTGCCGGTGTTACTAAATGCCGTCATAAAGACGAATTCGACAAAGGTAATTATGTTTATACCCGTAATTTTGTAGAAGCTTTGAGGACCTTGGATATGGTTCCCCGGCAATTTGTTTATATCAGTTCACTTAGTATTTTCGGTCCTATTCATGAAGATAATTATGCACCTATTAGTGAACGTGATACGGCAATGCCCAATACGGCATATGGGGTCAGTAAGCTAAAGTCGGAACATTACCTGCAATCATTGAATGATTTTCCGACAGTGATTTTCCGTCCTACTGGAGTTTATGGTCCTCGTGAACGCGATTATTTTCTGATGGCGAAGTCTATCAAGCAGCATATAGACTTTGCTCCTGGTTTTAAAAGGCAGGATCTTACCTTTATTTATGTGAGAGATTTGGTACAAGCTGTTTTTTTGGCAATAGAACATGGAGTGCGGCAGCGCGCCTATTTTGTTAGTGACGGAAATGTCTATTTCAGCCGTACTTTTTCTGATTTGATACAAAAAGAACTTGGTAATCCGTGGGTTATACACATTAAATGCCCATTATTTATTTTAAAAGTTGTATCTTTGCTCGCTGAATTTTCAGCGCGTTGCCTGGGAAAGGTAAGTACGCTGAATGCTGACAAATATAAAATAATGAAACAACGTAATTGGCAATGCGATATTTCACCCTTGGTGGAAGAACTGGGATATCGTCCTGAGTACCCTTTAGACAAGGGAGTAAAGGAAATCATTGCATGGTATAAGAAAGAAGGATGGCTTTAAATTTATTCAAACGGGTAGACAGTGTGAAAGGATTGTTTGCCGTCGAGAGCATTAGTCTGATATATAATGCCCTCACGACCATAATGGTTTTAATATTATTTCCTCGTATGGATCACCCTGTAATTATGCTTTCGGAGCGTGCAGGCATTGTGGCCATTACGTTTGCATTAATATATTTGTATCGTAAGTATCCGTGTAAACTTACGGCATTTATACGAATGGCTGTGCAGATGGCATTTTTAGCGTATTGGTATCCCGATACCTTTGAATTTAATCGTCTTTTTCCCAATCTGGATAATTTCTTCGCTTCGGCGGAGCAGTTTTTGTTCCGTTGCCAGCCTTCGGTAGAATTTAGTGAACATTTTCCTTCCATGTGGTTCAGTGAACCATTTAATATGGGGTATTTTGCTTATTATCCAATGATTGGGATTGTGACTATTTATTATTTCTTGTTTCGTTTTGAGTGGTTTGAAAAGGTTTCTTTTGTGTTGGTCACTTCGTTTTTTATCTATTATCTTATTTATATATTGGTTCCGGTTGCCGGTCCGCAATTTTATTTCCCTGCTATCGGAATGGATAATGTGATGGCGCAGCATTTCCCTGCTATCGGTGATTATTTTAATAATAATGATATTCTGCTGCCTGGTCCCGGTTTTGATCATGGTTTCTTCTTTAATTTGGTGGAAGCCTCACAAGAAGTGGGGGAACGGCCTACTGCTGCTTTTCCTAGCTCACATGTCGGTATATCTACCATTGTGATGATTATGGCCTATCGTGTTAATAAGAAACTATGTTATTTCTTGGCACCGTTCTATGTACTTCTATGTTGTGCTACGGTCTATATTCAGGCGCATTATTTGATTGATGTTATTGCCGGATGGATTTCGGCGGTATGTATTTATATTACGGCTACTTATATGTATAAGCGTTGGTTTGCTTCTGTAGTCTTCCAACTTGTACTGAAATAGTTTTAAAAAGCATATAAAAGCGTACAGGGTGTCCATTTTCGGACACCCTGCTTTGTTTATACCTTGTTGATTATCAGTGATAAATGTTGCTGGCATGAATCTTGCTTTAAAAATAATGGTCAAACGTTGCAACGTTTGGCATAGAAATAACGTCTAATAAATAAAACAAAAGTAATATGAGAAAATTAGTATCAACTTTAATGACGGTAACTCTTATGTTAGTGTCGGTAACAGCATGTGCAGAGAGAATAACTCCTAGCAAGAACTATGTTACCAAAAAAGTGAATGTGGGTAGTTTTAATGCTATCTCTACCAGTTCTTCGGTGGATGTAATCTATACTCAAAGTTCCGGTGGGCAGAATGTGGAAATATATGCTCCGGACAATTTGGTGGACTATATTGATGTCCGTGTAGAGGGTGGAGTACTTAAGGTTGGTTTTAAATCGCCAAGAAACAATTTTTCAATAAACGGAAAACATAAAAAGGAAGTAAGAGTTTCTGCTCCGGCTGTGAACAGCTTGAAAGCTTCCAGCTCTGGTGACATTATTATAAAGAATGGACTGAAAACGAGTGGGAAAGTTACTGTTAAGGCTAGCAGTAGCGGTGATGTAACAGGAAGCATTATTTCTTGTGATGATTTTGCGGCTACCGCTAATAGTTCGGGTGATGTGATTCTGGAAAAGGTATCTTGTACAAATTTCTCTGCTGATGCCAGTAGTTCTGGTGATGTATCTGTCAAGAATCTGAACGCTGCTAATGTATCTGCTGATGCCAGCTCTTCCGGAGATGTAATTTTGGTAGGTATTTGTGAGAACGCTTCTTATAGAGCCAGTAGTAGTGGGGATGTAAAGGCAAAAGGTATGAAAGCGGTAAATGTAACTGCTAGTGCCAGTTCCTCTGGTGATGTGGAATGTTATGTGACCGGTTCGCTGACTGCGAAAGCATCCAGTAGTGGTGAGGTGGCTTATAAGGGCAATCCTAAAAACATTGATTTCTCTCCTAAAAGAGGTTTGCGTAAAATAGAATAAATAATGTGTTAATGCTACAATGTGCCAATATGTTAATGTGCCAATTGCCATGCGGAA
>OGRO01002194.1_pt1 | contig 15590 bp, 19 predicted proteins | sample 1553451 | NCBI WGS metagenome assembly OGRO01 (sample SAMEA2580021, study PRJEB22360) | human gut metagenome
GGTACTGTATTGATTCAAGAAAAAAATCTTCAAAAATAAAAACCTGTGATATAATGGTTAAGGTATATGATAGGATGTGAAGTATGGATCAAGAAAAAGCAAAGAGAAAAAAAAGAGTTTATCACATTTTAATGATTGTCAATGTGATATTAATCGTTGCTCTTGTCGCATATTATGGTTATCGTCTTGTCTATTACTATCGATTAGAACATCAACCAGCGGAAGAAGTAAAACTCTTATCAGATAAAATTATCAAGGATCATGAAATTGTGACAAGTGGAAGTGGTCTATATCAAGATGAAAATCAAGAAATGTATTATTTTAGAGGAGAAGAAGTTGGAAACTATCTTTCTTATTCGGGACAATTATGGAGAATCATGAAGATCGAAGAAGATGGTAGTATTGTATTAATTTTAGATCAAGTATTAAGTGCGATTACTTATGGTGATGAGAATTTATATGAGACTTCAGCGATGCGTTCTTATTTAAATACAAGTGATACTGCTTATTCGGGACTTGTCGCAAGTATGTTGAATGAACCAGATACCTATCTTACTACGACGAAAATTTGTTTAGATGAGATTGGAAATATTGGTAATATTACTTGTGAGAAGACAATGGAAGATCAAGTAGGACTATTAAACTTAAGTGATTATGAATTATCCGGAGGAAAAAATGGATATTTAAATACAGGTATTTCTTATTATACCGCAACGACAGATGCTGATGGAGGACTTTACTATATTTATTCTCAAGGTGGTGCCACAGTCTCAAATGACTTTATGGAACACAATTATGGAGTTCGTCCAACCATTACTTTAAAACCAAACTTAGATTATATTTCTGGTACAGGTACTATGGATGATCCATATCGAATAGAACAGACTTCTCAACAACTTTCCATTGGTAGTTATGTTCAATATAGTGGAGAGACTTTCCGTATTATCAGAAAAGCAGAGAATTCTTATTTATTGGCTCTCACACATTTATTAACCGATGAGACAGGAACTACAGAGTTATTTACTTATCACCCAAGAAGTAATGCTTTTGAACCAAATCGTTATGGAAGTGTTGCTTATACATTAAATCATAATTGGGTTGCGAATATCGATCCTACGTTACTCGTTGAAGGACCTTGGTATACAGGGGATTATTCACTAAACGGATCCACAGACTATCGCAACATTTATACAGATTCTGTAACTGCTTCTGCAGGATTATTAAATGTTGGTGATTTTTACTCATTAGATATTCCAAACACCTGGTTAATGACCAGATTAGAGGATGAAGAGATGGTATATACGGTTGATGAGGATCAAAAATATTATTTAGATTTTATTTCCAATGAACATGGAGTAAGACCGGCAATTTATTTGACGGATCAAATTCAAGTTCTTTCTGGAACAGGAACAGATACAGATCCATATGTAGTAGGAGGTAAGGAATGAAACAAAAGAAGAAAAAGAAAACAGCTTGTTTATTGATTTTCTTTGATATTTGTATTGTTGTATGCTTCTTTTTAGCGTATGGTCCTTTTTCCTATTTAAGAGAACTATATATTACAACTGCAATGACAACGATGTCTCATAAATATTTAGCACATACGATTTATACTGATGAGACGATTGAAGAAGTATTAAGTCAAAACTATATTAAAGAAAGCAATGAATCTACAGATGTTTCTGATATTGTGATTGGACAAATCGATGCGAGTGGAGAATATGATTCAGTTTATGAAGAACAGATCTTAACAAAAGATCCAGAACATCCAGATTATAAACTCATTCCTCTAGAAGGAAATGGATATCAGGGATATATGATTGCGATTTATGATCCGAGTAAAGTAGAACTAGTTTCCACCAATCAATTAGGAACAGTAGGTCAATTCTTAAGAGAATTAGTCGTAGAAAATCAGGCAGTATTAGGAATTAATGCCAGTGGATTTGTTGATCAGAATGAAATGGGAAATGGGGGAGAACCGACTGGAATTGTCATCCAAGATGGACAAGTACTATGGGACAGTACCGATACAGGATACTCTGGAGGATTGGCAGGGTTCACAAAAGACAATAAACTATTACTAATGAAAGGAACAGCTGCGGAAGCAATTCAAGCAGGAATGGAAGATGCAGTAGAGTTTGGACCATTCTTAATAGTCAATGGAGAAGCAGCAGAGATTAAAGGAAATGGTGGATGGGGAATTGCTCCACGTACTGTTTTAGCGCAAAGAAAAGATGGAATTGTTTTGTTTGTGGTAATTGATGGAAGACAACCTGGATATAGTTTAGGCATTAGTATGAATGATTTAGTAGAACTATTACAAAAGTATAAAGCACATAATGCAGTTAACTTAGATGGAGGAGCTTCTAGTAGTATTGCAATTGGCAATGAGACAATTACAAAACCTTGTGGTTATAGTGCAACTGGAGAGAGAAGAATTCCAAATGCATGGGTATTAAAATAAAAAGAAAAACATCAATGTTAAGAAAATTCTTAACGAGATGTTTTTCTTTTCTTTTGTTTTTGTGGTTGGTAATTTGTTTTAATTCCACGAATGACATCCATAAGTGGAGCAAATCTTTTTTTATTGTCTTCCTCATTAATAATTGGTTTTACAATAAATAACTTTCCTTGTAATAACCTTGGATCATTTAAAGTACGATAGAAATCGCGATACTCTAAACTAGAGTGACGTGTGATTGTACCACTATCATGTCTACGACGAGCAAGACGATTGTCTAATTCTTGTTCTGGACAAGAAAGAACGACAAAGTATTCATTCGGATCTTGATTGATTCTCATGTAACATTGTTGTAATCTTTCATGAACTGGTAAATCGAGTAAATAATCATTAGAAAAGACTTCTTGATCACGATCTTTGGCAGAAATTCCTTTCTTAATCAAATAATAAATTGCAGTAGATTTTCCAGAAGCTTTTGGACCTTCGATTACAACACGGAATGGTTTGATATATTTCATAATAGATTCCGGACTTTCATAATACTCATGATTTGTGACATCGATTAATCCCTTTTTATTACTTTTTCTATGCTTTCTTGGAATAAAATGTTTTAAATCATCTGTATTACTTTCTACAGTTAATGTAATCAAATGATGTCCTGCTTTATACATGTCCACTGTAATAAATTTATCTTTTTGGTCTTGATGGTCAATCATCTGATAACGGACATAGTCATCTGTATCCACTATACCAACACAATCTAATGTTTTTAAATACTGTTCTATTCCGCCATGAATTCCTGTTCTTGTGGCGACAAATTTTCTTTGATAACTCATAGTTTCTCCCCTTTCGCACAGAGTATTTTATCATGTTTCAAAAAAATGTCAAATTAGGTAGAGATTTACAATTTGTAATTGTATTTTATATGGAAATCTGTTATGCTGAAAATAATAGGAGAGAATAGGTATGAATGAGTATGAGAGATTAAAAAGAGCAGGAATGACAGAGGAGGAAATTGCTCTTACTACTCCTCTTGAACAAATTGTTTTAAACGATGCACCATTGGGAAAAGATCGTTTTGATAAAGGAGTAACCGTCCAATCAGAAGAACAATCGAAAAGAACAAGTTCTATTATGATGGGATATAATCAACAGAAAGTAGATTTGAAAAATGGTGCTTATATTTCTTTAGACGAAGTGATGAATTCATTAAATTCTTATTTGAAAGAACATGGAGAAAATAAAACGATTATTAGTAAGAGAACAGGAAAGAAAGTCAGTCAAGGGGATTTGATGAAACAAGTAAGAGATCTTGTTAGAAAAGGGTCTACATTATTACTTGGAGGTCCTTCATTAAAGATTACAAATCAGGATTCTAGGACAATTTCTGTAAAAGGAGCGGGAAAAAAAGAGTATTTAAAAAAGGGATTACTAATGTTAGGACAGAGTCAATTCCAATTACCAAGTGGAGAATATATTTCTAAAGAGGAGTTAGATCAAGCTCTTTCTGCTTATACACTTGTAAAACCGGATGTAAAGAAAGTACCACAAGAGACTCCTTTATTAGAACCACCTTATGAGACATCGAGAGATTTTATTCCTAGAGAGACTCCAACTCGTCATCGTGTTGTGAAAAGGGTTCGTAAGAAGTGGAAGTTATGGCCAGTGATTACTTCGGCAGTGATGCTTGCTTTAAGTGCGATGGGAATGAAACCATCGGAAGAAGTGATCAATCAGATTACAGAGAAAGTATCTAAGATGGAGTTTACTGTAGATGCGATGACACAGGAAGATGTGTTAGAAACGGAAGCGGAAGCGTTACAAAGAGCTGCTTCTGACTTTGAAATTGGAGGTTTACAAGATGTGAAATCAGGGGTTTCTTATTATGAGTCTAGTGATTATGATATGGGAGGAGCGAATCTTTCTGGAACGTTTGGAGAAGGGTTACGTGATGCTGGAAAATATGAGATTACTAAGATTTCTGTATTTGATGGAACAAATCGAATTCGAGATGTAGAAGAGAAAGGAATTCGTTTGGATCAGTTACTAGAAGAGATTTCCAAGCAAGTAGGAGTTCCAGCTAATGAACTAACTGTACGTGTTCATTTAGGAGGGCCTGTATCTGGTTGGGTAGATATCACTGATTTACTGAGTGAACAAGAATTAACACCACAAAAAGTAGGGGAAAGAACGGTTTTAGATGAGCAATATACAGGTACGGTTTCTGGTCTCCAAAGAGAACTTACTTTACAGACGGATCATGGAATGGTAAGAGTACCAATTGTGGGAGAAGATGGAAAGTTGTTGAAAAATGGATCTATGGTTCGTGGTAGTGATGGAGAGACTTATCGTTTAACCAATTTAGATTATCAACTGAATACGTATCATAAACAATCTATTGAACAAGTTCCTGAACAGATTACGATTCGTTTAGAAAACATGACGAGAAAAGAAGTATTTACTTCTATCGCTTGTGGAATTTTACTTACAGCGCTTACAAAAGAAAAGAAGACAAAAACAGAACAGATGACAGAAGAAGAATATCGTGCATTATTAAAGAAGTATCGTGAGAAATATGATTCTAATAGTAAGTTTGTACAGTTTGTGAATCAGTTACATGGAAAAAGTCCAGATTGGGAGAGAATTAATATTTATTGGGATCGTGGACTTACGGTAGATGAGATTAGTAAGATGTATGATGAGCAAGGAGGGAAGAAGTACTGATGGAGAAGGAATTTGATACGTATATGGAAGTATTTAAAAAGGCTCCATTATCTATAAAAAAAGAAACGACGATTCAAGAAGTAAAAGAATTATTAGGATTACTTAGTAAGTTGAAATCAGATTTACATATTCCTGATCATACAGAATTAAATAAAGAAGTATTGGATATGAAAGAGACGAATGCGACAGAAGATGATTATGTAGAAGCGATGTTTGCTTATCTTCATGCATTGAAAGAATCTTTTGCGGAATATGCTTCGTTTCAGGTAAAACTATTATATAAGGAGGAAGAGTCATGATAGAACAAGGAGAGTTAATTACTTTAGATAATCAAAAAGAATATATTTGTTTTCAGGTAATGAAAGCAGATGGGGAGACTTATTTATATTTATTAAGTAATTTTAAACCGTTAGAGATTCGTTTTGCACGAGTGATTTCATTAGGGGATTCTATGGAGTTAGAAATTATTAATGATCAGAAACAAAAACAAAAATTATTAACTTTATTTCAAATGGATGGAAAAGCATGAGACAGATTGTATATGTGACGGGAAATGCATCGAAATTGTTTTTGGCGCGTAATGTATTAAAACCATTAGGATATGAAGTAATTGGAAAGAAGATAGAGAATTTACCGGAGATTCAATCGGATTCGATTGTAGAGGTGGCAGAAGCTTCTTCTTTGTATGCAGCAAAGAAATTGAAGTGTGCGGTGATGAAAAATGATTCTGGGTTGGTAATTCCTGCTTTGCATGGGTTTCCGTCGGCTTATAGTCATTATGTAGAAGAAACATTAGGAGCAGATGGGATTTTAAAATTAATGGATCAAGTTTCGAACCGCGAAGCCTATTTTTTAGATGCTTTTTCCTATACGGATGAACACTTTCATACCAAAACATTTACTTGTAAAACAATGGGGAAGATTGCTTTAGAAAAACAGGGAACTTATGGACATGGTTACGATGATATTTTTATCCCAAGTGGAGGGAAAGGGACACTTTCCACATATCCGGATGAAGAACGTTGGAAATTGTTTAATCAAGATGCATTTTTAGAACTTGTAAAGTGGTTAGAAGAACAAGAAAAAAATCATTCAAGTGACTCTGAATGATTTTTCATTTCTTTTTGAATCCACGTCATAATGATATTTACAATATATTCTTGTTCTTGTTCTGTTAATTGATGTCCCTTTTTGATGTGATGCCATTTTTCTAAACATCCTCTACAACAAGTTGCGGTAGCGTGCTGTGCGATAAATACTGGATGCCCTTTCATAGGAGTCTGTTTTCCATCATTGGGAATGACTGCCGGAGCCAGTCTTTTTTTGATAAAGTCTTCAGCATGACTCCGAATGACATCAAGACCCTTTTCTTTAATATAATTGATTTCTTTTTCTTTTAAATGCCATCTACTTCTAAACTTGGATTTAGAAAGTCTTGCCCATATCTCTTCCATAGAAACCTTCTTTCTTTTTTATTATACTCTTTTTCTTTGTTTTTTAGGAGAGTTTGTGGTATCATAGACATACTTTATTGATATCAATGGAGATTTATATTATAATGAAATAAGGTGAAACTATGTGGCAGATTGGTGATGTAAAGATAAAAAATCAAGTTGTACTTGCTCCTATGGCAGGGGTTTGTAATAGTGCTTATCGAAAGATCATAAAAGAGATGGGTTGTGGTCTTATTTATGCGGAAATGGTAAGTGATAAGGCAATTACTTATGGAAGCAAAAAGACATTAGAAATGTTATTTATGGAAGAGATAGAAAGACCAATTGTTCAACAAATCTTTGGAAGTGATAAAACATCTTTTGTCACTGCTGCAAAATACATCTATGAAACAATGAAGCCAGATATCATTGATATTAATATGGGATGTCCTGTTCCTAAAGTTGCGGTAAAAGCGCAAGCAGGAAGTGCTCTTTTAAAAGATCCAGAGAAAGTAAAAGAAATTGTTGAAGCAGTTGTAGCTTGTGTTCCAATTCCCGTAACTGTAAAAATACGTAGTGGATGGGATCAAAATCATATTAATGCAGTAGAAATCGCAAAGATCTGTGAAGAAGCTGGAGCAAAAGCCATTTCTGTACATGGTAGAACAAGAAGTCAAGGATACTCTGGAAATGCGGATTGGAATATCATTAAACAAGTAAAAGAAGCAGTTACGATTCCAGTAATTGGAAATGGAGATATTAAAACTTGTTATGATGCTAAAAGAATGTTAGAGGAAACTGGTTGTGATGCAGTGATGATAGGACGTGGTTGTTTAGGAAATCCTTGGTTGATTAGAGACTGTGTCAACTATTTAGAAAAAGGAATAGAACCTATTCCTGTCTCTATCGAAGAACGATTTCAAATGATTGAAAAACATATGAATTATTTATTACAAATCAAACCTGAAAAAGTAGCAATCTTAGAACTTCGTACTCATGCTGCTTGGTATTTAAAATATGTTCCTCATAGCAATCCACTAAAACAAGCTTTGTTTGGAGCAAAAACAAAAGAAGAAGTTCTAAACTTATTAAAAGAATTTAAAAAGGAGAATGGTTATGAAAGAAGCGTGTAAGAAAAAAAGAATCTTCGCATATTTGATCGATATATTTATATTATTTGTATTTTTAGGAGTAGGGGCAATGTTGACCAACGTTTCAGATAATGAAAAAGCACTTCGCCTGGAACTTAGTGAAATGAATGAAAAAGCAGTATTAAGAGAAACCAGTGTTACGAATTATCTCTTTCATTTAAGTGAAATATCCCAAGATATTGATCGTGAACATGCTACTACAGGGTTTATTAATTTAGTATTTGTCTTTATTTATTTTGTTTTTATTCCATTTTTTATGGAAGGAAAAACATTTGGAAAGGCAATTATGAAAATTAGAGTAGTGGATGAAGAAGGAAATGACGCGAGTATCCATAGTCTATTTATAAGAAATACTATTTTAAATGGATTACTTTATTTAATTGTATCTCTTCTTTGTATCTATTTGATACCGGGAAGCATTTATTTATTTGTCATTAGTATTTTAGGTTTGATACAACTTATACTAGTTCTTTTCTGTATTTTTATGGTATTATATAGGAAAGACAGTGTGGGTTTACATGAGAAATTATCACATACAAGAGTGATAGAAATATAAGGAGGAAGAACATGGAAGAAAGAAAGTTTACAGAACAAGAATTAGTTCGTCGTGAAAAAGCAAAAGAATTAGAAGAATTAGGAATTGATCCATTTGGTCATCGTTTTGAAGTGACAACAAATTCAAAGGAAATAAAGGAAAAGTATGCGCAGTATTCCAAAGAAGAATTACATGAAATGGAATTAGAACAAGTTACTGTTGCAGGTCGTATTATGACACGTCGTCGTAAAGGAAAAGTAGGATTTATGCATATTCAAGATAAATATGGACAAATCCAAATTTATGTAAGACAAGATGCGGTTGGAGAAGAAGAGTATGCTTTATTTAAAAAAGCTGATCTTGGAGATATTGTCGGTATTCAAGGAACTGTTTTCCGTACAGATATGGGAGAATTAAGTATTCGAGCTGATCACTATATTCATTTAGTAAAAGCATTAAAACCACTTCCTGAAAAGTTCCATGGACTGACTGATACAGAAGAGAGATATCGTCGTCGTTATGTCGATTTAATTATGAATGAAGATGCAAGAAGAATTGCTTTTGCTCGTCCAAAGATTATTCGTTCCATTCAACATTACTTAGATAACTTAGGATATGTTGAAGTAGAAACCCCTGTCTTAGGTACTATTTTAGGAGGAGCAGCAGCAAGACCATTTATTACCCATCATAATACATTAGATATTGATATGTATCTTAGAATCGCAACAGAATTACCACTTAAGAGATTATTAGTTGGTGGTATGGATGCAGTATATGAAATTGGACGTTTATTTAGAAATGAAGGTATGGATCGTAAACATAACCCTGAATTTACGACAATTGAAGTATATAAAGCATATAGTGACTTAGAGGGTATGATGGACTTAACAGAAGGAATTGTCTCTCATGCTTGTATGGAAGTCAATGGTACTTATGATATTGAATTTAAAGGTCATAAGATTTCACTTGCTCCAAAGTATAAAAGAATTTCTATGACAGATGCGATTAAGAATGTAACAGGAATTGACTTTGCAAGTGATATGACATTAGAAGAAGCAAAGAAATTAGCTGAAGAACATGATATCGTTGTCGAAGAACACTTCGGTTATGGTCATATTGTCAATGCTTTCTTTGAAAAATATGTAGAAGAGACAATCATTGAACCAACATTTATCTATGGACACCCAATCGAGATTAGTCCACTTGCAAAAAAAGATCCAAAGGATCCTCGATTCACACAACGTTTTGAGTTATTTATTATTGGTAGCGAGTACGCCAATGCCTTTACTGAGTTAAATGACCCAATTGATCAGTATGAACGTTTCCAAAATCAGTTAAAAGAACGTGAACTTGGAAATGAAGAAGCAAATGAAATGGATTTAGATTTCGTAGAAGCCTTAGAATATGGTATGCCACCAGCTGGTGGTATGGGTATGGGAATCGATCGTTTAGTGATGTTACTAACCGGTAGCGAATCTATTCGTGAAGTAATTTTATTCCCAACTATGAAATTAAAATAGTGATCATATGAAAGAAGAAAAAGGGGTAATCTTTTGTTCTAGACACTCACTTCAAAAACTCTTTGCGTATCAATGTATTCATCAAATTGTAAAAATAGAAATGGAACAAGAAGAACTAAATAAAGAAATTGAACGTATCGATAAGAAAATAATAAGGAAAGAAATCATTACTTTTGTTATATTATTTCCTATTACTGTTATTCTGTTTATCGGACTTATGGCAATCGTAGTATGGACCATTTTTGAGGTGGTTATGTTCTTTTTACTAGAGTTTATGTTACTTTGTATTTTGGGATTGGCATTTTTTGTCATCCAAATTATTCGATTGATTTTTTTTCTAGTCGAGCCGGATCAAGATGAATTAGAGTACTTGCGGGAACAAAAAAAATTATTACAACAAAAATACGAAGTAGAAGAGAAAAAATATTTTACGTATTTGAGTGGAAAAGGACAAAATGATATAGGAGGATAGAATATGATAGAAGGAAAAAAGGAGTCAGCCTCAGCCTCATCCTCAGCCTCAGCTAATATCTGCTCTTTACCAAGAGAAACAATAGAGACTTTAAAATTGTGTCATCGTATTTTATATTTATATCAGAGATTAGAACAAGATAAAACGGATATCATGCGATGGAAATTAGCGTTGGAAAGTGGTCAAAGGAAAAGAGGAAGAAACTGGATCATTACTTTTCTCATCTTGTGTTTCTCTTTGATGATCTTTCTTCTTACTTCTACACTTGCATTTCAACCGTTTTGGATAAACTTTATTATAGCTGTTATTTGTTCTAGCGGAGTAATTGTAGGTGGTTCATGTATTTGTTCAAAAATAATACAAGAGAAAAAACAAAAACAGAATATTGCTAAGTTACAACGTGATGTCGCACTAGTCGAGAGGCAATTGCATGATAGTAAAGAACGCTTTACTAATCTTTTAAAGACATGCGAAAAAGAATACATCAAAGAGGCGAATGAAAGTAAAGAAGTACAAGCAGTGTTAGAGGATGATTTAAAAGCATATCAAACGTTTTTGAATGATCAATTGGATTCCTGTCAAGAAGTTTCAGGAAAAAGAAAAACTTTGACGAAGTAGAGAATGATTCTCTATTCAAATAGAAAGAAGGAAAAATATGAAAATATTAGCAGTGAATTGTGGAAGTTCTTCATTAAAATTTCAAGCATATGAAATGCCTGAAGAAAAAGTATTAATTCAAGGAACTTTCGAACGTATTGGAATTGATGGTGGATTTTATACCATCAAATTAAATGGAGAAAAAACAAAAACAGAAGTAGAATTACCAAACCATGAGAAAGCAGTAGAAATTCTAGTAAAAGAATTATTAGATCGTCATATTGTAGAATCATTGGATGAAATTAAAGGAATTGGACATCGTACTGTTCATGGTGGAGATCAATTTAATTCTAGTGTATTAATTACCGAAGAAGTAATTGCGAAATTAGAAGAATTAATCCCACTTGCACCACTTCATAATCCAGCCGGAATTACTGGAATTCGTGCCTTTGAAAAAATGATTCCAAATGCGAAAGCAGTTGCTGTATTTGATACTGCCTTCCATCAAACAATGCCTAAGGAGAATTATTTATATTCTGTTCCAATGGAATGGTATGAAAAGTATGGAGTACGTAAATATGGATTCCATGGAACAAGTCATAAATATGTATCACAACGAATGAATGAAATCTTGGGTAGAACAGATACTAAAATCATTACTTGCCATATTGGAAGTGGTGGAAGTATTAGTGCAGTATTAAATGGAAAATGTATTGATACATCTATGGGATTCACTCCAAATGCTGGAATTATGATGGGAACACGTTCAGGAGATATTGATTATTCTATGATTCCATATTTAATGGAAAAATCAGGAATGTCATTAAAAGAAATTGATAATGCTTTAAATAAACAAAGTGGTTTCTATGGTATTAGTAAGGGAAAAAGTGATGCTAGAGATATCGAGGCAGGAATGGAAGTTGGAGATGAACTTTGTACTTTAGCTCAAAAAATGTATGTAAAACGTGTTGTTGAATACATCGCAAAATATTATGTGCTATTAGGTGGATGTGATGCGATTGTATTCACTGCAGGTTTAGGAGAAAACTCTATGCTTACTAGAAAACAGATTATGGAATCATTAGAAGTACTTGGTGTAAAAGTAGATGAAAAAGCAAATGATATGCGTGGAGAAGAAAAAATGGTCAGTGCAAAAGACTCTAAAATTCTATGTTATGTCATTCCAACAGATGAAGAAGTTATGATTGCAAGAGATACTTATGAACTTGTAAAATAGAGAATTGTAGACTTGTTTGATACAAGTCTCTTCTTGTTGGAAAAATAAAACAATTTACAATAGATTCATAAAAAAACGGGGGGTAAATATGAATCATGATTTAAAAGTAATCAAAAAGAAATATGGAGAAGAAATGATGCATCTATGTAGAGAACTATTTCCAACACTATTAGAAACGGAGGGCTTGTTACCTACGTTGTTAATGCGTTCTTTTAAAGAGAGTCATTCTATCGCACAGGATATTAAGAATCATGGATTGGAAGATGATTTTATGGATTATATATATAGTTTTGTCCATGTCGAACAGGATCATAAACTGTCTTCCAATTCTACTCCAGAAGAACTTCTTGGAGAAGTAGGATATCAGTTATATGAATGTCATACAGAAGAAGAAATCCAAAGTTTTAAAAAATATTATGCACCTAGAGAAGAACTTTGCACATTTCGTGAGAATCGGTTAGAACGTTATTATGTGTTTTTTGCGGTAAAAGAGAATGTTGAAGAAATAAAAAGGGAAAATTTTAAAAAACCTAAAAGACAAGATGAATATGGAACATCGGTAATTAGTATACAATTTACGAGAGATTCTTCTCATACTTTATCTATAAAAAATAGATATAATCACAGTGTCAATTTTCCAGATAGTACATTTGGAAATAATTTAGATAACATTATCCCAGGACTTACTGATAGTTTTGCTCAATATTATGGAATGACCCAATTAGGTCATCAAAATCGGTTCGAATTACCAGGGTATGTCAAAGCAAGAGATGGTAAATTTTATAAATATAATTATGAAATTTATAATATTTATTATTGCGAAAACAATATTATTATAGATAATTTTGAAGTAAGAGAGTATCCTAAGGAAAGATACGTTATATTTGATTATTTCATTCTTGATTTACAAACAAAAAAAATAGAAGGATATAATATATATAATCGTTTTATACAAGATAGCTTTCCGGATACAATCGGAGTGATTGAGAGAATAGAGATCAAAAAGCAACCAAATGGAAAGTTGATCGAGATATATGAAAAAGATAGTGAGGAACCTATTTTATTAGGATTGGATCAACATAACAGAATCATTTCTTTGGTTCATAATCATGTACAACATATACCGGATAGATTTTTAGTATATAACGTGACGATAGAGGAAATAGAATTATTAAATGTGGTTGAAATAGGGAATATGTTTCTTTGGATGAATAGTGAATTAGAAAAGGTAGTGCTACCGAATGTGGTTGAAATAGGGGATGATTGCCTTTCCAATAATGAAAAGTTACAAAGGATAGTGTGTCCAAAATTAAAAAGCTATGGTGAGAAATTTTGCCAGGCTTGTAATCATTTAGTATATGTTTATACTCCACTGTTACCAGAGTTAGAGGCAGAACTGTATTCTCGTTCAACAATAGAGGAGAAAAAATTATGTTAAAATTAACAATAAATGATATCAGAGAATATTGGTATATATTAAGAGATTTTAATAATAAACAATATGAAATAAACATTGAGTTTTATGATATAAAACAATTTCCAAAAAAAGGGGATTCCATTTATATGGATGAAAGATTATTACAAGAAATTAATCATAGTGTAGCTAGTTTTGGAAAGTTGGATGGAATTTACGGAAAAAAGATCAATGCTGAAAATTTTGAAGATGTAATAGTGGTACAAATTAATGGAGAAAATATTTATTTGAAACGATATTATGGTTAAAAAGAGCGATTGCTCTTTTTGTTTAAGTAAAAGAAAGATACATAAGTTATATTATTCGTAGTTAATTATGTTATAGATTTGTTGAAATATAAATTCAAAATTGAGGAATATATAAAACAGTACATTTTTTACTAATACTGATCAATAAAATCTTGGCTAAAAAAAGAAACTTAAGTAGGACTGTTCTTGACACTAAAAATAATATCATTTAAAATGAGATATAGAGAAGAGTGAAATTATGTTTCAGGGTTCAATTTATAAAAAAATATTTAGAAAAATAAAAAAATATAATACGATTGTTATTGCACGACATGTCGGACCAGATCCAGATGCTTTAGGCTCTGTTCTTGGCTTAAAACAAGCAATTCTGAATACTTTTCCACATAAAAAAGTATATGCAGTAGGTTGTCCTGCAAGTAAATTTCGTTATTTAGGAACATTGGATAATGTAACGGATGAAATGTATGAGAATAGTTTACTGATTGTATTAGATACACCTGATGCAAAACGTGTAGATGGTGTGAATCCCAGCAAATTTCGTTATACAATTAAAATTGACCATCATCCATATGTAGAAACATTTTGTAAAATAGAGTGGGTAGATGATACTTATAGCAGTGCTTCTGAAATGGTATTAGAATTAATATATTATACAAAACTAAAAATGAGTACCGAAGTAGCAGAAAAACTATATATTGGTCTTGTTGCTGATACGGATCGCTTTATGTTTAAAACATCTACCGCACGAACTTTTTATAATGTATCAAGATTATTAGATGAAACGGAATTAGATATTACAAAAATATATCCTAAGTTATATACAAGACCATTGAAAGAAATTCAATTTCAAGGGTTTCTTTCAAAACATTTAACTGTAACAGAACATGGTTTTGGTTATGTCAAATTACCACAAGAGTTATTAGATGAAGAACAAGTAGATGCTGCAACCGCAGGTAATTTAATTAACAATTTTAATTTTATTGATGAGATGATTGCTTGGGGATTTTTCTCTTATGATAAAACAACAGGATTAATTCGTGGAAGTTTACGTTCTAGAGGACCAGTCATCAATGAGATAGCAAAACAGTTCGGTGGCGGTGGTCATGCCATGGCAAGTGGATGTCGTTTACATACTTTTGAAGAAGTGGATGAGATGATTTTGAAATTAGATCAAGTTTGTAAAGAGTATCGAGAACAATTATAATACAAAAAAATGTTGCATATTCTCACAAAATCATCTATAATAATCACTTAAGAGAGGTGAGAATGATGGCATATAATGATTTAATAGAAACAAAAGAAGGTATTACACAGGGTGAAATTCGTGACAGGATTATGGTAGATGCATTCTTTTTACAGGCACTTCAGTTTATGAAAAATATTACACAAGAGGAGTTGCAGAAAAACGGTTATTACTTAATAAAAACTTATGAAGCAACGACTCACGGATATGAAATTTCTTCTTTTAGATTAAAAACGTGCCCTGAAGATCATGAAATTTTATACGGAAAATCTGAAAAAGGACTTGGACAATATCGTGTTATTCCTTCACCAGAATCTAATTTAATTACGGAAAGAGAATTTCGTGTATTGTCAGAAAATTTTAATTATCGTAGAAAAGATTCTATTCAAAAAACTTTATCTTATATTTTATATGAAGTATATCAGGGAAATCTATTACCAGATAAAACTCCTGAGGAGCCAAAGGTAAAAAAACTAGGTTCATAAGTATTTTATG
>OGRO01002199.1_pt1 | contig 15580 bp, 9 predicted proteins | sample 1553451 | NCBI WGS metagenome assembly OGRO01 (sample SAMEA2580021, study PRJEB22360) | human gut metagenome
TACATAATTTTTAACATATTTTTCGTTGTGTTTTTGTTAAGAGTTTTGATAAAAATTTTTCCACGGTGTTCTGTCCGCGCCGCGGCGGGAGCGGCAAAGAGCGCAGCGCGTGCGCTGCGCATTTTTTCCTCTGCTTTTCTCTGCTTTACTTTACTTTATTTTTATTTATTTTACTTTTATTTACTTTACTTTGTGGAGTTAATTCCGAAAAAACCCCGCTAAACTATTTTGCCGAACATTTTAACGCGGTATTTTTATAAATTTTCATGTTTAACCCGCATTTTGTTCGGCTCCCATATGCCCGTCAAATCCTTTTAAATCAAATCGGCAAGGTGCGGACGCAGCTTTTTGAACAAAAATTTTCCGAGCAAAAGCAGCGCAGCCGTAACCACCCAAAAGTACAGGGTAAGCCACGGTTTTTCCCAAAACCGGCGTCCGTAGACAAACGTATCGCGATAGCCTTCGGTGACATAGTAAATCGGATTCAGCTTGAATATTATATGCAGCTTTTGCGGAATATCGTTTATATTCCAAAAAATCGGAGTCAGCCAAAATCCGAACTGGACAAGAACGCCGACCATATTGCTGACATCCCTTATAAACGCGGTCAGTACGGCAGAAACCGTACCGAGCGCAAGCGACAGCATATATGCCGCAAACATATAGTACACGATTTGCAGCTGTATAAGCCTTCCGCCAAGTCCGTAGGCATAGGTGATGATAAACGTCAGCGCGGTAAAGAACAGATGAACGAACAGAGCCGACAGAACGCGCACCTTCGGCAAAAGCTCGACCTTGAACACAACCTTTTTCACAAGATACGAGTAGTCAATCAGCGCGCCCGTTGCGCCGCCCCACGCCTCGGAGATGAAAAACCACGGTATTATCCCCGAAACAAGCCATATAACGTACGGCACGCCGCCCACATCGCCGTTTCCGAATGCCACCTGAAACACAAACCAATAAATCAGTATTGTGATTATGGGGTTGATGAACGCCCACACCGCGCCGAGCGCCGAGCCTGCATATTTTGCCTTAAAATCGTTTTTTGCAAGTGAAAATAACATCATTCTACCTCTGTTTTCCGAATATTTTGCGTTGCGCGGCGGCGCCGAATTTTGGTCATCGCGCCGCTAATACGCACTTATGTCTTGCGACCGCCGACCGTGTCAAACGCAGTTTGCGATTTTCGGCTGCCGAGCCGCTTATTTTTCAATTTTCCAATCGTCAAGACCCGACTGTATCGCGTGCATCATTCGCGCCTTAAAATGCTTATCCGTTTTTTCTTTGCCGTTTATAAAATCTTTCATATCCTGCCGCTTTGAATAGCCGTCCATCGGACACGGATTGAACGCGACAGGCAGCTCCGCGCGCCGCGCATAGCCTTTTATATCGCCCTCCGCAACGTAAATCAGCGGTCTTATCACGTTCAAATCCGACCGCGAAAGGTATGTAACCGGCGAAAAACAGTTCAGCCGACCCTCGTAAAACAGCGACAAAAAGAACGTTTCTATCACGTCCTCGTTATGGTGTCCGAGCGCGACCGAGGTGCAGCCGTTCTCCTTTGCAAGGTCGTTCACCGCGCCGCGCCGCATTCTTGCGCACAGCGAGCAGGGATTTTTTTCCTTTCTGATGTTGAAAAGAATGTCCGCAATGTCCGTCTTTTTTATGATATAATCAACCTTGATTTCATCGCACAGACGTTTGACCGCCGAGTAGTCCGCCCCCTCAAAGCCCATGTCAACCGTTATTCCGATTACCTCGAACGGTACCTCGGAAAAGCGGCGGTAAGCCGCAAGCGCCGTAAGCAGCGTAAGGCTGTCCTTTCCGCCCGAAACCCCGACCGCGATTTTGTCGCCCGCCGAAATCATGTTATAGTCCTGAATCGCCCTCCGCATCGGGCTTAGTATCTTGTTCATCCGTCATTCCCCGTCAATCCTGAGCTTTTTAAGCGCGTTAAAGCGGTGGCTTATTGCGTTCTTTACCTCTGCGGGCAGCTGCGCCATCGTCTTTTGGTATTTTTCGACGTAGAAAACAGGGTCGTAGCCGAATCCGTTTTCGCCCCTCTTTTCGTCAAGAATAACGCCCTCGCACTCACCGCGGAACACGGTCGGCTCCTTTCCCGGAATTGCAACCGCCACGGTACACACAAACCTTGCCGTGCGTTTCTCAAACGGCACGCCGTCAAGCTCCGAAAGCAGCTTTTTGATGTTTTCCTCATCCGTTGCATTCTCGCCCGCAAATCTCGCCGTATACACTCCGGGTCTGCCGCCGAGGGCGTCAACGCAAAGTCCGCTGTCGTCCGCGATACACGGCTGCCCCGACGCATTCATCACCGCCGTTGCCTTCTTGACCGCGTTTTCCTCAAAGGTTGCGCCGTCCTCCACAACGTCAATATCGCCGTAGCCCGCGTCCGTCTGGGTCACTATCTCGTACCCGTCGCCTAAAATCGCGTTCACCTCGCGCGCCTTGTTTCTGTTCTTGCTTGCAAATATCAGTCTCATAGGTCAGTCTTTCCTTCTTTTTTGTAAAAATATATATAATATTTATAACATATTTTTTCGTTGTTGTAAATATTGATAGTTGCAAATTTTTAAAAAATGTGTTATACTTTCAAGGTTAGGACAAATATATTCGGTTTTTTGGCTTTTTTAGTTAAATTTTTCACAAAATTTATAAAAATGTCTTGAATATTTTGCCATAATGATGTAAAATATTATTATTAAATAATAATTATTAAATTTTTTGGAGGTATTTATTATGTCAGTAAAAGTTGCTATTAACGGTTTCGGCCGTATCGGTCGTCTTGCGTTCAGACAGATGTTCGGCGCAGAGGGTTATGAGGTTGTTGCAATCAACGACCTGACAAAGCCTTCCATGCTCGCTGACCTTTTGAAGTATGACACTGCACAGGGCGGCTACTGCGGCAAAATCGGCGAGAATCTTCACACTGTTTCCGCTGATGACGAGGCAGGAACAATCACTGTAGACGGCAAGACTCTTAAGATTTATGCTATGGCTAACGCAGCTGAGCTTCCGTGGGGAGAAATCGGCGTTGACGTTGTTCTTGAGTGCACAGGTTTCTACTGCTCAAAGGAAAAGAGCATGGCTCACATCAATGCGGGCGCAAAGAAGGTTGTTATTTCTGCTCCGGCAGGCAGCGACCTCAAGACAATCGTGTTCTCTGTAAACGAGGATACTCTTACGGCTGACGATACAATCATTTCGGCTGCATCCTGCACAACAAACTGCCTTGCTCCTATGGCAAAGGCTCTTAACGAGTACGCTCCTATCCAGAGCGGTATCATGTCAACAATCCACGCATACACAGGCGACCAGATGATTCTTGACGGCCCGCACAGAAAGGGTGACCTCAGACGTGCAAGAGCAGGTGCGGCTAACATCGTTCCTAACTCAACAGGCGCGGCTAAGGCAATCGGTCTTGTTATACCCGAGCTCAACGGCAAGCTCATCGGCTCCGCACAGAGAGTTCCTGTTCCGACAGGCTCAACAACAATCCTTACGGCGGTTGTTAAGGGTACAGACGTTACAGTTGACGGTATCAACGCTGCTATGAAGGCTGCTGCTTCCGAGTCGTTCGGCTACAACACAGACCCGATCGTATCTTCAGACGTTATCGGTATGAGATACGGCTCACTCTTTGATGCTACTCAGACAATGGTATCAAAGATTGCTGATGACCTCTACGAAGTTCAGGTTGTTTCATGGTATGACAACGAGAACTCATACACAAGCCAGATGGTTAGAACAATCAAGTATTTCGCTGAAATCTAAGTTTCCTTTTAATCAAAGGCTTCTACCGCCGCCCGAAAATTTCGGGCGGCGGTTTTTTTGCGCGTTTGGCTTTGCGGGGTTGTGCGCGGGTTTGCGCGCGGGATTGTGCGCGGGGTTGCGTGCGGGGGTGTGTGCGGGGTTGTGCGCGGGGTTGTGCGCGGGATTTGCGAGTTGTTGCGCGGGGTTGTGCGCGGGGTTATGAGCAGAGATTTGTACAGCCTTTTGCGCTTTTTTATGCGTTTTTGTACTGCCGATAAACGTCATCTGTTATCATTTTATTACAACTGTGATTATCTTTTTACGCAATTTTTGTGCTTGTGCGGGTTTGCACGTGTTTCGGTTTTGTTTTACGCCCAAAGACGCAAAAACCTCTGTGTGCGGCTATGCCGCACACGGAGGTTAAATTGTTTTATAGCTCTTAAATTATCTTACAATAACTACAAGTTTTACAGTTGAATTCTGCTGGTATATAAATACCTGATCGGGCGCTGTAGTACCGTTGTAGGTCGTAAGCGAATTAAGAATATCTGCCGCCTTTGTTCCGTCATCCTTTGTGATTTCGGCAAGCTGCGGATTTGCAACGCTTGTGTCATATTCAAAGAACTTAGCATTGTTGAACTTGGAAACCTCTATGTTGTAGAGGTGATCCTCTGTTGATACGTCGTTCGTATCGCCGAGAAGCTCTGTCGAAACTCTTACCTGCTCATCGTCCTTTGCATACATCGAACCCCAGATTGCTCTGTATTCGGGGCTGGCATATGTCGACTTTGATTCATTCTTGATTGTATCGCGTGTATCAATGTATATACCGCCCCAATCTTTAACCGTCTTAGTGGTGTCATAATCGTTTGTCTTAACATCCGAACGGACAACAGTTCCGTCAACACTGAACACAATGAATTCTTCCTTAACTGTGTAATATCCGTCGCTGTCCTCGCCCAGTCTTACAACATCGCCCTCTTTAAGATTGCTCACAACGCTTTCGCTGTCCGGAGATACCCAGTAGCTGACATCCTTCGAGTTTCTTGCGTCATAGCCGACAATCTTCGTCATGGTCGAGCCTTCCTGCTCGTTTGTCTCGCTTGTTATCTCGCGTACGAGAACTACCGGCGAGAGCGACTCTACCTCGCCCGACTTGGCTGCGCCGCCGTAAAGAAGGATAACCCTTGCGGTACCTGTGCCTGTCATATCGCAGAAATCCATATAATAGGTCTTGCCGTTCGCAAAATTGCTTATGCTTGACTTCTTATAATTCTTTGTTGCCGTTCTGTCAAACGGAACCTCAAATACTATTGTCGAGGAGGAAACATACGCCGATTTGCTGCCGTTACCCTTCAGGCTCTTATTTGTTGAGCCGTAGGTAACCTTCAGGTCATTTTCCGTATCGGTTGTATAGTTACCGGTATAGAACGTCAGCTCTGTCGCCTTAACCGTTCTCTGAGAATCGATTGTTTTAATCTTAGTATCGTTCGTTACGGTTATAATCTCATCGATTACCGTTTCGCCCTTGTTTGTTGTGGTCGAGAATTTAATAACCTGCTCAATCGGATAATCCGCCGAATGCTTTACTGTTTCGTCGCCCGCGTACTCAACGTCGCGGCTCAACTTCGCCGTTTCCTCCAGCTTTGCAAGCAGCTTGTCATAATTATCAAACGTCTCGCCGTTTACCTTTGTCTTGTTATAAGCATAGTACTCGCTCTTTGAGCCGGACTGCGTAAGAATGCTGAATCTTACCTTCTCATCGTCAAGCGAAGCTGTGTTTTTCTTTGCCTGCATGATGTAGCCGTACTGCTGGTTGCTCTGCACCTCGTTCTTGTCATATGCAACGATGTTGCCGTCAATGTCAAGGAAGAACTTGCCTGTGTCGTCCATAGCCGGTGCAACAAGCGTTGTGCTTGAATCCGCAGCCTTGAGTACCCACGGAGCCTGGAGCGAATATTTGTAGCTTGTCGAATCAATCTTGATTGTCTTGTTTGAGCCTACGCTCTTAACTGTACCGCTTACGGTCTTGCCGCAGATTACAACGGTCTTTTTCTGCGTTGCGCCCGCATTTGAGCTTTCCTTATAGCAGATAACGCTGTCCTTCTTGATTGCGGAGAATGTTGTTTCCTTGCCGTTTGCGTCAAGAATTGTTACGTCATATGACGAATTGTTCGGGTTAAGCTCAATCTTCTTGCCCGATGTTCTGAGGTAGTTATCAACAACCGTATAGTTCGAGGTTGTAACAACCGAAACGTACATAGCCGTATAGCTGTCAACAAAGATTATATCATATGTTCCGTCGCCGTCACGGTCAAGCAGTCTTATGCTGCCGATTGTCGGGATAGCGTTATCGCCCATCTCGCTGAAATATGTGCTGTAGGTACTGCTGTTTGCGTTTGCACCGTAGAGCTTGCCGTTGTAGATAACCGCGCTGTCTGGCGCAATCTTCAGCTTTGTGGAGCTTGACGCCTTGTCATCCTTATAGTATGCGATTATATCGCTTGTGCATTCGCCGCTTACAAGGTCAGCCGCATTAACCGTCAGTGACTCGCTCTTTTTAACGCTTGACATAATTACCGTTCTTGTGCCGGCATTTCTGTCCTCTTTATAATAGAACGTAATCTGCGTACCGAGCATATCCTTGTACTCTTCAGCGTTTGAAACCTTATAGGTAAGCGTTTCGTAGCCCGAGCCGGAATCCTTCGGCGCGTAAATCTCTATCTCGTCAGCTTTCAGATTTGTGTCGGGAGCGGAAAGGCTTGTGTCCGCGTTTGAAGCGATAAAGCCTGTCTTTTTTGTAAGCTGAAGGTCGTTTTCAAGAACTGTTCTCTCGCTGATTTCGTTGTTGTCAGCCAGTTTAACCTCCAAGCAGTTGTAGAGCATCTGCGCAATCGTTGCACGTGTTGCCGCAGTGCCTATCTGACCGCCCGCACCGTTAAGAAATCCGAGCGTGTTTGCGGTTGTGATGTACTTTGTGTACCACTCGTTGCCCGCTGCGCCGAAGTTCTCGTAGCCAAGCGCGCAGACAATCATCTTAACCGCCTCTTCGTAAAGCACGTTGTTGTTCGGCTTGAAGGTTCCGTCCTCATAGCCGTTTACAATGCCCATGCTCTGAGCCGTTCTGATGTTGCCTATCGCCCACGAAACGTCGGACGTCGTAACGTCCGGGAACGGCGGGTTTTCAAGCTCTGTCGAGCCGAGTGCGCCGAGGCCTCTTGTTCTGAGCAGCATTGCCGTAAACTCGGCACGCGTAACATTGTTCTCCGGCTTAAAGCTGCCGTCCTCATAACCGTTGATTACACCCAGGTTACCCAGTACGCTTACCGCTGTGTAAACCTTGTCGGTGTTTTTCAAATCAGTGAAATCCGCAAATACCGGCATTGCGAATGTATTTACAATCACAAAAGCCGTTAAAACCAATGCGCATAACAAACGTTTTGAAAGTTTCATTTTTTCTTACCTCCGATGAATTTTTTATTATGTTTATTTAATTATTTTACAAAGTTAATCCGACCGCGGGGCGCGCATCATGCTGCCCTTCGCAATCGGTATGTCGGTTTTGATTCTGACGATTGACTGAGGTCTGTTCGCAACCTCGATTTCCTCGCCGTCCCCGTTTTCCATGTACTCAACCTTAATCGGTATAAACCTCCCGCGCGGCTGCAAAAACTCAACCTCCGAGCCGCGGAAAAGTCGGTTTTTCTGAACTACCGACAACATCCCGGTTTTCTCGTCATAGCCGTCAACTATGCCCAAAAGCTCATATTCTCTTATGTAAGAGCTTGTTGCATAGTTTTGCTCCGTACCGCCCGGCTTTCCGTAATAAAAGCCTGTTGTGTAGTCGCGGTGGCTGACCTTTTTCAGCTCCTCCATCCACTCGGGATTGAATTTGTACCCCTGCGGGTTTTCAAGATAGCTGTCTATCGCCTCGCGGTATGCCTTAACCACCGTTGCAAGATAGTATTCCGACTTGACCCTGCCCTCGATTTTAAAGCTGTCAAGTCCGCACCGCATAAGGTCGTCTATATGTTCAATCATACACAAATCCTTTGAGTTGTATATGAATGTTCCTCTCTCGTTTTCAAACACGGGCATATACTCGCCCGGTCGGGTTTCCTCCATAAGAAAATACTTCCACCTGCACGGATGCGAGCAGGCGCCGCGGTTGCTGTCGCGGCAGGTCATGTAGTTGCTGAGCAGGCACCTTCCCGAATACGATATGCACATCGCGCCGTGTACAAAAGCCTCCAGCTCCAGCTCCGGCGGCGTTTTCTCTCTTATTTCGCGGATTTCGCCAAACGACATCTCGCGGGCGAGAATCACTCGCTTTGCGCCGAGCCTGTGCCAAAACTCCGCGCTTTTCCAGTTCACGTTGTTCGCCTGCGTGCTTATGTGTATCTCCATATCGGGCGCAAGCTCGCGGGTCATCGCAAACATTCCCGCGTCGGAAAGTATCACTGCGTCAAAGCCGCTTTTTGAGTATTCCTGAAGGAAGTCCTTATATTCGGCTATATCCGAGTTGTGCGGAATTATGTTCGCCGTAAGGTATACCCGCTTTCCGCGGTCATGAGCGTACCTTACGCCCTCCGCCATGTCCTGCGGCGAGAAGTTCTCCGCCGCAACTCTTAGCGAAAATTCCTCGCCGCCGACATATACCGCGTCAGCGCCGAAATCAATCGCCGTTTTCAGTTTTGTAAGGCTGCCCGCAGGTGCAAGCAGCTCCGGTTTTTTTATATCCATAGTCTGTTTTATCCTCGTTTTGCCGGCGGCTTTAAGCCTGTCCGACAATTATATCAATTCAGCGGCATTTCCGCCGCACAGCCGCCCGCGCTAATTCAGCGGAGCCATGCCGTCGTATTCCTTTACCGCCGCCGCAACAGCCGCCGCAATTTTTTCCTGCCCCTCCGCAGAGGTCAGAACCCATGCGTCGGAATCGTTGTCGATAAACCCTGTTTCAATCAGTATCGCGGGCATAAGCGTGTTTTTTATAACGTAAAAATTAGCCGTCTTTACGCCGCGGTCGTACATTCCTACCTGCTCCTTCATGTTTTTCTGCACGATTTTAGCAAGCCGCTCGGCATAGCCGCCTGTACTGAAACAATACGTTTCCGTACCCTTGCCGCCGCCTGTGTTGCAGTGTACCGATATAAACAAATCGGCAAGATTTTTATGAGCCATATCGACCCTTGCCTGAAGGCTTTCGGTTGTCGAAGCGTTTGCAACGCTCGAATCAATGCCCGGTCTGGTCATTATTACGCGGTAGCCCGCCGCCTCAAGCTTTGTGCGGAGCTTGTCCGCAATCTGCCATGTTATGTCCTCTTCCTTTATTCCGTACTTGTCATTCCTCGCACCGATGTCCTTGCCGTCATGGTTGTGTCCCGCGTCGACAAGAATCGTTTTTACGTCGGTAAAATCCTTTGCAAGATAAGCCTTTTCAAGCTCGGAAAGCTCCTTTTCCGGCTTGGCGGGCGTTTTGTTTTCCGCGCTGCCGTTTTCGTTCGGACTTTGCGGAATATTGGGGGTCTGCGCGTTATTCGAAGGCTTAACCTCGCCCGGCTTGACCTCTGTCAGGATTCCCGCGCTTTTTACGTTGTACACAAGCTGCGCCACATTTTCGCGGTTCGCGTTTTTCCCCGCCGTAAAATCCACGTTTTTAAGAAGTCCGTATTTTTCGGCAACCGTCACATAGCCTAAGTACCAAGCCGCGCCTCCCGCGCTTTGCGCCTCCGCCTGCTTGCCCGCGGCGCAGACCGTCATTTTTACCGCCTGTTCGTATGTAACCTTTTCGGCGGGCGCAAACCGACCGTTGCCCATTCCGTTGATAAGTCCGTATTCATAGCAGAAGGATATAAATCCCTCGCCCCAGTAACCGCCCGGCACATCTCCGAACGGCAGCTTTTTAACCGCATAGCTTTCTTTGCTGTAGCCCATTGTTCTTGCAAGCAGCGCGGCAAACTCCGTCCGTGTAATCTCGCGAAAAGGTCCGAAGGTTCCGTCCCCGTACCCGGAGATTACGCCAAGCTCGGTCAGCGCGTTTATTGCCCCGTACCTGACGCTGTCCTTCGGAACGTCCGAGAATTCCGCAGCCGATACCTTTATCAAACAAGCCGAAAAAAAAGCAAGCAAAAATAAAGCCGTTCCGAATAACTTTTTTTTCATTCTGAGTCATCATCCTTGTATAGTTTCACTTCTTTATTATACAACAAGAATGTCATCTTTTCAATAGCAACCGACAAATTATTTTTTGAAAATTGTAGAAATTGCCCCTTTGTTTTCTTGCAAGTTTGACAAAGTTTATTACAAAACGGTTACCCCTGTGTTACCTCGGTGTTACACCGCCTTTTTGGGGCAAAAAAGCATTTCGGGCATGAATAACAGTATAGTTCTTTGCCACAGTAGGTGCAATAATTGTTTTTTATAAAAGGGGATAGGAAAAAATGCTTCAGAACGGACAAACTGAACCCGACGGCGTACGAGTGTACTCCGAGAGGTTCAGTTTGTTTGTAGCAAAAAGGTATAAATCTAAGAAAAATCGAGCATTGTGAGATTTTTCTACCTACAGATTAAAACCTTGATTGATTGCATTTAATGATATGATGTTTTAATCACCTTTTTGCGGTCTGGACTTTTTTTACATTCCCGCTTCTATCCCGACTATCTCATAATTCATAGTCGCATTGTCCTTGGTCAGCAGAATCTTTGTATACCCTTCCGCAGTTTTCACGGTTGAGGCCTTTTCACCGCGCCTGCCGCTTGAATCAAGGATATATACGTCAAAATCTCCCGCCGTCTTAATTGTCACGCTGCCACAAATCGGCTCGCACAGCACAGGGTATGTCCCGGTCTTAAGGAATCCCGTTCCGTCACGGCGCATTACCTGTCCGCTGTTCCATACCTGCCCTACGGTCGTGAGCAGCATAGAGCCGCTTTCCGCAATCGGCTTGCCGTCAAGCGAGTTCACAACCACTGTCGCATACTTGTTGTCAATCTGTATGTTCAGGTCGGAAAGCTCCGCGCTTGCCGCCGCGTACCCCTTTTTGTAGCCTGTAATCGCCTGCGTCTTGGGCGTATTGAGCGAGAACGCGCCGCTTTTGAGGTCAAATACAAACTCGTCCGTCACCGAACGGAAAACATTGTCGCCGCTTGCCGCCGATTCCGCCTTTTGCTTTACGCTTTGGTCAAGATACTTTGCGTCAGCTCCGCTTTCGTCGCCGATTATAACGCCCGTCTTGCCCGTCATGGCAAGCGCCGCGCTGTCGGGTATCGTCTGTGCTCCGACCGCCGAATAGTCCGTGCCGTGCGCAATAAAGTATCCGCTGTCCGCCTCGGTCACATCGCCGCGCCTGAACGCAATCGCCGCTGCGGCAGCCATCGCCTTCCTCGCCGGGTGCGAATCCATTGACATGAAATCCTCTATATACACCTGATTATTCCTATAACGCTCGGAGTTCAGTTTTTCCGTTTCGGTATACTGGAACATAATCGGGTGCCACCCCTGCATAGCGCCCATCGCCGACATAATCAGCATACCCTCGCTTATTGACGGAGTGGGATCGCATATGTTCCATTCCGAGATAACGCGCGGCTTGCCGTATGCCGTGAGGTTTGCCGCCTTGCCGAAAAATCCGAGGTTTTGGTCGTCAAGTATTGACAAAATCGCCTGTGAAGTCGTTCCGGGTTCGAGATGCCAGCCGCCGGAGGGATGATTCAAATAGTGGTGACTGTCAATAAAGTCAGTACCCCTGTTTGAAGCCAGCATTGCATACATACTCTCGTTTCCGTATTGACTCCATACGGTGCAGCCGGTAATCGGACACCTTACGCCAAGCTCACGCATATACACTACTCTGTCGTTAAAATATTTCTCCTGTATTTCCATAAGGAACTGCGTTGTATCCTTGTTTCGTCCGTCTGTACACCAATCCCGACGCTCAAAATACCTTTCGACCTCGACCGAATTGTCTGTCAGTGATTCTTTTCGGTAATGAAATCTTGGCTCGCCTTGGCACAAACCGTATCTCTTTCTTTCATCCGGGTTTGTATTCCACGCATCTATCAGCTCTTTATCGTTTTTGTACTTCTTTTTAAGCCACTCGTTAAACATTGCTTTCAGCTCGGTATAATATCTGCCGCCATTGTCAATGTTAATTTTATCCGTGCCGACAAGCGAGTTTTCATTCGCCAAATCTACCATGACAAGCGCGGGATCCGTACCGATTGTATAGCCCGTACGCGTATTCTTCCACGTCATAAGCTGCCGCGAATATTCGTTTTGCAGCGCGATTACGTCCTCGTCATAATAGGTCGGACCTTTAAGACCGGGTTCAACGCCCGTGGAGGGAATGCCGTCCGCGTCATAGACCTTGCGGTAAACCGTCTGATCCATGTAGTAATAAATTCCCCTGTCCTTCAGCTGTTTTATAAAATAGCACAGCTTATCCATTTGCGCTATGGACAGATTCGGGCCGCTGTCCTTTGTCGCGCCGAATATATTCGGCAGTTTTCCGGGATTGTCCATGTGGTGAAAACGTACAAGATTGAACCCCGACGCGGCTATCGCGTCCGCAAGAATCGGCGCAAAAGCATAGCTTGGGAAGCACGCGCTGCCGCAAATATCGGTACCCCAAAACCTTGCCTCGGTTCCGTCCTCAAATACAAATTTGTCGCCGACAACATTTATATATCCGTGGTCGCCCGCCTTTTCTTTCGGCAAAACAGAGCTTACGTCAAGCACGGAGCCTTTTATATCGAGCGTATTGTTTGTTACGCCCGAATGAACATAGGGAAACCAGTCCGTTGTATCGGGATTGCGGTCACCCTGCGCAAGTATATCCTCGGCGTTGTAGGTTGTGCCTTCGATTACATTATATATAACCGAATCGTCCATAGCCGAAACCTCAAGGGTCTGTCCGGCTTCAACCGTGCCCGATGTAATCATGTTTCCCGAGCTGTCCCTCCACTGATACCGGTAATATGGCCCCGCCGCTTTGAGGTTTGCGGTCAGGCTCTCAATGTCCTGACCGTAACCCTCGATTGTCTTTGCCGAGTTATCGATTGTGAGGTTATCAACCGCGTCTGTGCTGACTAAGCTCTCTACCCTTCAAGGAGCCGCATTTAATACCTGCGCTGTGTCAAACGCCTGCATACCGTCATTCCACAGATAGATTTTTACATCGCCGCTGTCTGCAGCAGGTGTAAAGGTTATTGTTTCGGGCGTTTTCAGAGCCGAAACAAAATCGTGCGTTTCGCACCGCGCCAACTCGCCGTTCTTTGAATACTGTACAACCATTGCCTTTACGTTTGCGCCGTTTGCACTGCTTGCAACGGTTATATTTATGGGCTGCTCCGGTATATAATATCCGTTAAGCGCAGCGCCGTCCGAATACGTTGTGCTTAAAACTCTTGAATCCGCTATCGGGAAGTATATAATTCTTGCCATCCGCTTACCGCTGATTGCGGGCAGTTTCATTCTGAGCCATGTTTCCGTCAGCTTGTTCGGATGTGCGGCCTCGTTCACTACCGGCTCAACCGAATTGTCGCCGCCTACATAATGCTGCTGGCGCCAGTTTCCGTCATTCTTGTTTTCCTGTACAACGGAAAGCTCTGCGCCCTCCGGTGCGTTTACGGTGTTTATAAACTCGTTCGCCGTCATGTTTACGCCGCCGTAAATTATATTATTCTTTACGCCTGTAATTCCGTTCGCTTTTGAGCTGATTTCAAAGCCCTGTTCTTTTTCCCACTGCATATTATACTGGCTTATTTCCGGTATCTCAGCAAGCGTATCATAGAACTTAACAACAAGCGTATCTATAAACAAATCCTGTTCGCGCGGCGTGATGCCGGTCTTTGTGTCAAGCGCCGTAAACTTAATATACGGAATCGCTGCATCTTTGCCGTTTATATCAAAACCGATATTTTTTCCGTCAACCAGCTTTACACCGTTAATATATGCGTCAATCGTGCTGTTTACTCTGTCGAAAACATATTGAATACGCATCCACGTCTCTGCCTCATACTTATAGTCTACCCACTCTCCGGCAAGTTTTATAAGACCGTTGGAAAATCCTAACATATGATAATCATTATGCCATGTTCCGTCCTTGTCAACAAGGTGTACCTTCAGCTCCATATTTGTGTCGTTTCCCTTCGGTACATAACTACTCATGGCAAGGTCAAAGCTGAAAAGCAAATACTTTGAGTCATAGAATTTCTGTTTTTCTCCGTTTGTCCACATGGCCAGGTTTGCGCCAACGGTATAATCTGCCGGCTCTTGCTTAATTTTCATGGACAGTTTGCTGCAGGTCGTGGTTTTTCCGTAAATATTATAACCTGCGCCTACGCTGAAAGTCATGTTGTTCTCATCCTTGCACCAATCGCTCCAGAATCCCGGATTAGGCCAGTATTTTGTCGGATTGCTTTCTTCCGGCCAATTAAAATCCGTGTAAACCAAAGCACCGCGGTCTGCCGCAAATACCGGCACAGTCATTCCGGACATCAATACCCCCGCCGCAACAAGAGCCGATACAAACTTTTTTAACTTTCCTCTCATCTTCATTTCCTCCATTTTATTTATTTCCAAAGAACATCCGAAATCAGCTTTGCCGCACGGCCTCTTGTGACAACGCCTCCCGTCTGTTCCTTTTGGACTGAATAATTTTTTCTGCCTACCGCCTTCAGCGCGCCCTCGGTGATTTTATACATATCCTCCGCCGAAAGCGGCTTATCCGCGTCAAGCCTTTCGCCCCCGACAACTCCGAGAGCCTTTATCTTGTTTATGGGACTGCCTTCCGCAACGTCCTCAAACGCCGCCTTGTTTCCCGTTGTGTCGGGATTGAGCGCGTTCATCAGCCACAGCGCAAATTCGCCCCTTGTGATTTCCTGTTCGGGTGAAAACTTTCTTTCGCCCGTGCCGCGCGCATATCCGTAAAAATACAGTCTTTCCGCCGCATCTGCCGTTTCCTTATCCGAAATATCGTCAAACATAGCGTCCGCCGCGCCGAGGGTGTATGTCGCCTTCTTTGCGCCCATCTTCGCGCCCGAGCCTGTTTTCACTATCTCATAATTCATTGCGCGGTTTTCCGCCGAGAGAATGATTTTTGTGTACCCCTCCGCGGTCTTTTCGCATTTCGCCTTGCGGTTTCTCTGCCCGGACGATTCCAGAATCCACACGTCATAATCGTTCGTGTTCTTTATGGTGATTGACCCGCACACAGGCTCGATAAGTATCGGAGCCGTGCCGCCGTCCTCCACCTTTGAACCGTCACGCGCAAGTTTCATGCCCGTGTTTATCTGCCTTGCAAGTGTGGTGAGCAGCATTCTTTCGCTTTCCTCTATCGGCTTTTTGTCCAACGCGCATACGGAATCGGTCGAAAACTCGGTATCTATGTCAAAAATCAAATCGTTTGTTTCAAACCGCCCGCCGCCGGTATAGCCGACCGCCGCCTGTGCAAGCTCGGTGTTCAGCATAAATACGCTCTTTGTCATGTCGGTTGTCATTTCGCCCGTGACCGAGGTATAAACGCCGGTTTCTCTGCCCTGTTCGGCAAGGCGCAAAACCTCGTCGGAGTTATACGCCGCGTCATAGTCCGCCTCGTACGCAACGCCGCTTTTGCCTATCATGCCGAGCGCGGGGTCGTTCGAGAACAGCTGCTTGCGCATTTCGTAGATATTCTCGTCACGGTAAAGGGTGTACCAACCCTTATCCGCCTCCTTAACCGCGTCGCTGAGGTATATGAACGCCGCCGCGGGGAATCCCGCGTTTTTGTTCGGGTTGCCGAGGATTGTCAAAACCTCGTATATTGCA